>Ga0315549_1000026_pt1 | contig 149300 bp, 130 predicted proteins | sample SalMarSW160200MG_FD_203101 | JGI IMG/M metagenome (GOLD analysis project Ga0315549, IMG submission 203101) | Salt marsh sediment microbial communities from the Plum Island Ecosystem LTER, Massachusetts, United States - Salt Marsh Sediment SW1601-200 ... | reverse complement strand
ACAGCGACGGGACAACATTGATTGACAGTGTTACTTTCACCGCACAGTCAGCCGATATATCCTATGGACGATACCCCGACGGCAGTGATACATGGCGGTTTTTCGGATTTCCCAGCCCGGGGCAGGAAAACGAAGGAGGTTTCACGGGTATCGTTGCAGACACGAAATTCAGCCATGACCGCGGCTTTTACGATACGTCCATCTATGTAATAATCACCACCGAAACTTCCGGAGCCACAATACGCTATACAACAGACGGCAGCACTCCCGACGAGACACACGGCCAGGTTTATACCGGCCCAATTCAAATTTCGACTACTACCTGCCTGCGGGCAATGGCACACAAAAGCGGCTGGATGTCAACTAATGTGGATACTCATTCATATATTTTCCTCGATGATGTTATCCAGCAGGCTACCGACCCCGTTACCGGAAATCGGGTGACTCCGCCGGGCTACCCCACTTTGTGGGGAACGGTCATCGGCGATTACCAGGTTGACCCTGATGTGGTTGGGCAGGACGGCAGGGATAAGTTTGGAGGTTTATACGCCGGGACGATAAAAGACGACCTTAAATCCGTTCCAACTGTTTCTTTGGTGATGGATAAGGATGACTGGTTCGGTCCCACGGGAATTTATATCAATGAGTCACAGGATGGTACTGAACGCGTGTGCTCTCTGGAGTGGATAGAACCCAACAGCGAGGGGGGATTTCAGGTCAATTGTGCGATAGCCATGCAGGGTGGTGTCAGCGGTGGCGGCACGAGCCTGAACCGATGGAAGGTGTTCAAACTTTCGATGCGCCCACGATTCAAAACTGCCACCGATGACGGCACGCCCACCGGGGGGCCTTCGCGATTGGACTATAAGGTCTTTCCCGACTCGCCGATCGAGCAATTCGATACTTTCGTGTTCGACGCTGTGCTAAGTAATGCATGGAACCACAGCGGTCAGCATTATTGGCCGACGTATATTCAAGACCAGTACGTCTCCGACCTTCATAATGTGATGGGCGGTCAATCACCGCACGGACTTTACGCTCACCTCTATATCGATGGTTTGTACTGGGGAATGTATTACGTCCACGAACGGCCCGACGATGCATGGGCTGCAAAGATGTTCGGCGGTGAAAAAGAGGAATACGATGTACTAAAGCACTATACGAACATGGTTGTTAACGACGGCCTCGGCGGCAGCGCTATTGCCAACTTCAATACCATGGTGAGTGCGGCTAACGCCGTGGCGGCCGATCCGACCAACATGGCCAGATATGATGCTCTCTGCCAGAAGCTGGATATAGACAATTTCATCACGGATCTCCTGGCGCATTGGTTCGCAGTCAATTGGGATTGGCCGAACAAGAATTGGTATGCAACGCATCGCAATTCGCCCGATGGCCGATGGCGATTTCATACCTGGGACGCAGAGCATTCGCTCGAGTACTGGGATTCGGGTAACGTACTCGGTCAAAGTGTCTCCGACCTTCATAACAAGCTCAAAACAAATGCGGAGTATCGAATGCACTTTGCCGACCTTGTGCATAAATTTTTCTTCAACGACGGCGTCCTGACATCTTCTAACACGGCCGATATGCACCGTGCGCGGATGGCAGAAATCGACCGTGCAATTGTAGGAGAATCCGCCCGATGGGGTGACACACGTCAATCAACGCCGGGTACACGGGCAGACTGGTTGGAAATTCAGGACAACATTCTTTCTGAGTTTATCGAACCTCGTTCCTCATTCGTACTGAATTGGCTCAGAAGCGCCGGACTTTATCCTAACGTAGAAGCACCGGTTTTTCAAATCAACGGCTCGTACCAGAACGGCGGCCCAGCAGCTACTAACAGCATGTTCTCGATGACAAGTGCAACGGGAACGATATATTATTCGTTGGACGGCACCGACCCGCGTGTGCCCGGCACATCAGGCGACAGCCTGATGACCACTCTGGTGGCCGAGAACGCTGCAAAGCGTGTGCTTATTCCTACAGGCTCGGTGAATGACAACTGGAAAGGCGGCGGTGCCTTTAACGACTCTGCCTGGACGTCCGGCACGGGAGGAGTTGGTTACGAAGCCAACAGTGGTTATGAAGATTATATCGGCATCGATTTATATAACTCGATGTACCAGAGATGGACCGGTTGTTATATCCGCATACCATTTACAGTTGAAAATAAAGACGAACTGAACTCAATGATACTGAAAGTCCGTTACGATGACGGTTTCATCGCCTATCTGAACGGCGTCGAAGTTGCCCGGCGAAATTTCTCCGGGACACCCGCATGGAATTCTTCTGCCGATACAACTCATTCCGATTCCGAGGCAGTCAATTTCGAGCAAATCGATATATCTTCCCACCTTAACTTACTTAATTCAGGCGATAATATCCTGGCTATTCACGGTCTTAATGGATCCATAACAAGCTCCGACTTTCTTATCTCAGTCGAATTAGCTGCTGTTAAAGACGATTCCTCCCAGGATTCGGAAGTAGATGTCTCAACCGGTGTCCGGCAATACACCTCGGCGATTACGTTAACCGAGAGTGCTCACATAAAGGCAAGGGTATTGAGCGGCAGTACCTGGAGCGCGTTGAATGAGGCGACTTATGCCGTGGGGCCGGTGGCGGAGAATCTGCGTATCACCGAGATCATGTATCATCCACAAAGCCAGACCGAGCCGAACGATCCGAACGAAGAGTTCATCGAATTGATAAATATCGGAACTGAGACAATCAACCTGAACTTAGTCAAATTCACAAATGGCATAGATTTTACTTTTCCCAGTCTTGAACTTGCTCCCGGCGAACATGCCGTAGTCGTCCAGGACAAAGCTGCCTTCGAAGCCCGATACGGTACGCAGATAAATATCGCCGGACAATACACCGGCAGATTAGCCAACGGCGGCGAAAGAATTCGGTTAGAGGACGCCATCGGACAGACCATTCTGAATTTCAGTTATAAAGACGGATGGTATGACGGCACCGACGGCCAGGGTTTTTCTCTGGTCATAATCGATCCGTTAAACACCGATCCGGCCGATTGGGACGATAAAGACTTCTGGTGTGCCGGCACAAACACAGGCGGCTCACCCGGCCGGGACGATAGTGCCCAATAAGTATGTCAGAACCACCGAATAAACCGGATGCCAAAGAGAGCTATCGATTCGGGGAGGAATTGTTATTTAAGCCTATCGAGCATGTTATATACTTTTTCGTAGGCCTGCAGCAGCAAAGGCGTGACGGTGCAATTGTTACAGGCCCAGTGAAAGAGAATCTTTTGCTGACGCTCCGTTAAATTGTTGGGGGCGTAAGGCTTTTTTATATACTGTTCCACGCAGCATGGAGGATAGCCGAACAGAAATCCCTCGATACGCTGGGTTTCGGCGGATTTATCCACGGGTGTATTCGCAAAACGCTGTTCGTATAAGCCGATATAAGCCGGCGAGCGGCTGAAAATTGTCTCGATAATTTCATCGCCGGTTTTAACTTTTTGCCGGATTTGCTTTGTCACCAGGTCCATCCGGCGTAATAATTTGATACCGTTTTGGTCTAACGGTTTTTCCCATCGGCTTAGCGGTTTGAGACCTTCGTAAGTCAACGAGGCAAGATATGCTAATTCGAAGTCGATTTTTTTGAGTGCCCGCAAGGTTGAATTGTGATTATCGTGGAAGCTTTTATTCGGCATTCTATTCGCTCCATTCGGCCTGAGCTCATGACGAAGGCGGATATAATTCGGAGTATTTCAGCCATTGCTCGATTAGCTGGGTCAAATCCTCGAGATCGACCACACAATCCCGGTTTGCATCAGCCGGCGAAAAAATCGTCCCCAGGTCGCCGCAGCGCTGAGGCATTTCCAGAATCTTAACCAAGAGAGCGATGTTGAGCCTTCCTTTTCCGTGGACGTCACCGGCGTAGCTGAACGAGCCGTGCCGCATATAGTGTAGTTCGATTTCAGAGACGTCGATGGAAAGCCCGAGCCTGGAGTTTTCAATCTGCCAGTATCCCATATTGACGGATGTGCCGCAGATGTCACAATATTCGAGGCCTCGTTGTATGAAGCTAACTTTTTGTATTGCATGTAGAATTTCCGGTCCGTTGGGATCGAAAGTTGGCAGAGAATCAATGGCCTCGGCACATTGTGTCGCCAGCTCGATTCCATCGGGAGTGATATCCTCGTCCTGGTCGGCGTTGTAGAGATTGTATCCAGCCGACAATTCCTCACCGTCCGTTAATAAATCGCCGTCGAGGTCGGGCTTTTCCAGAGCCAACCGGTGTTCATTGGGGTCATAGGGAAACCGCAGTTCAAGCACTCTCAGCAGCCGAGGGATATCGACCCTGCCCTGATGCACGTCGCCGTAACAATCGAAGGAGCCGTGCTCCATATAATGCAGCGCTAATTCGGGCAGGAATCCCTCTTGCAAGGGGTCGTTGGGATCGGGGTAAGATAAATTAAGGTTCGGATTGATAATTTCGTAGCCGCCCATATTGACTTGCTGTCCGCAAATGTCACAACGTTCGAGACCGAAAAAGGCATACTGTATTTTATACGTTCGATTTGGGATCGGCATGGCTGTGCCGGGAATATATATCGGCAGCTCACTTATGACGGCGGCGGTACGTTTGGCTAATTCAATGCCGTCCGGGGTTTCGTTACGGTTCTGGTCGGAATTGGAAGAGCGATACCCGATGGCGTATTCTTCGGTATCGGCAAGCTGGTCGGCGTCCGCATCCCGGCTGACGATTAATTGGTGCTGATCCGGCGAAAAGGCGGCGAGGGCTTTATTCAATCCTGCCGAACCGAGCGTAATCGCCGCCGCTGTTCCTGCGGCGATTGCCTTGAACCGGAGCTTGCCCCTAAGGGGCTTCATGCTCTTTTTGATGCGTCTTTGATGTGCCCTTCTGAGTCTTTTCATATTACCTCCAGAGTTCTTCAAGTTCTTTATAATATTGTATCAAACCGGTGCTTTTTTGTCCAGAAGTATTACCGGCATAAGGACATAAAAAAAAGCCGGACCAATTTAGCCCGGCCTATCAGTTGTGATTTTATCGCACGTTCATACCTGGTTAGCCGTCGCTGCGTATTTCCAAAGTATAATCGGTGGGGACTTCGGGAGTAAATGTCTCTGCAGGTAATTCGGCGTTCCATTCGAACTGGTCCCGGACTATTTTCCTGGGACCGTCGTCCTGGAGCCATTCGAATTCCAACTTTACAGGAAGATTCGTCTCGGTGTCAAACCATAAACGATGTATGCTTGTATCAGGATTTGTGCCGTATTTCTTAGCACTAAGCTCGAATCCGAAGCATTCTGTTTTTTCTATTGTTTCACTTTCAAAAAACCAGTCCGCCTTGCCGATCCAGCCTATCAGGAAAATTATACGATCCATGGGGTTGTTCGGATGTGAAGTGCTGCCGTGCGTGATTTCCCTGTAGGAGCGTCTTGGATAGTTTACGGTTGTCTGTATCAGTTTGAAATTCCTGTCATTGAAGTCGAGACTTGTCTGGCCCCAATCGCTTTTGTTCGTGAAAAACCATTCTGTTTGTTGTAGTTTTCCACCCGAATAATAATCTTTTCGCCAGTCGTATCGGGAGATATATATCTTTTCCCCCTCGGAAAATACCCAGTTTCCATCCTGCACGAATCCAATACGTTCTCTGAAAACGGCATTTTCTACGGATTTCATTGCCGTTGCCACTGCTTCTGTAACTTCCGGGGGCACATCCGCATAAATCATCTTTCCTTTTTCTTGCGCTATTTTGGCTTTTTGAATTTCGGATGGTTCTGCGTTGATGAAATCATTCGGAATTTCCGGCTCGAACATCTCAATAGGGACTTGCGCGTAATATTCGAACTGGTCTTGTATGTTTGTCATTGTTGTCCCCGGCCAGTCTGTTATCTGCCGGCCGTGCATTTCTATGCGAACCGGCAGTTTTGTCACGACGTCGAACCAGATACGGTCGGTTTGTCCTACCCGATTGTCTCCATATTTACTGGTGTCGATTTCGAAGCCTATGCATTCTCGACCGTCGAATACTTCCGTATCGAGTATTCGGTCTGCCCTGTCCAATAAACCCACATAGAAGCGCAGCCTTTCGGCCGGGTCATGTTCGTAAGCACCGCCCAGGAGTTTTCTGATTGTGTAACACTTATGCTCGAATGATATGTTATATATTATCAGGTCGTTTCCATCGGGTAAGCTGTAGGTGACATTTTGCAGTATGCTATCCGGATTACTGTCACCAAATGTATCCTCATCGGTATTTTCATAGTATCTTTCCTTACGAGATTTATTTGCGGCCTCATAATTTCTGCTCCATGTGCCGGAGACATGTGTTGAGCCGTACTGACTTACAAAAACCGACTGCTTTCGATAGACAAGAGCCTCGATTCTGTCCAGCCCGGCAATGATTTCCTGTCCCCAGGCCGCCGGCGGTCCAAGCCACCATTGCCCATTCTGCGGATTATTGTCGGGCCAAAAAGTTATTCCCCCCAATACAACTATCGCTATCACCGCCGCAGCGGCGAGTTTAACCGTTCTGCTGTTCATAATCGTTCTCCATATTAATTCCGGGTGAATGTAGGTCCCGGAAGTTTGTTGTTTTGTTTTTTCCTGTTCGACGGTTCTCAGAATCGCCTGTTTGGCCGATTCACATGTTTGCTCATCAACCGACGATTTTCTTATGTGTTCAGTATGTACGAGCAGTGCTTCGAGGCGTTTTATTTCGCTGCGGCATTCGGAGCACTTTTCAAGATGTGTTCGTACTTCGGAAGCCTGCTCTTTTGACAATTCACCGAGAATGAATTCAGTCAACAATTCATTTATTTTTTTATGTTCGTTCATAATGCACCTGTATCATTCGTTAAGATAGTCACTCAACCGCCGGGCCAATCGTTTGGCCGCCCGATGAAGATGAACTCTCACGGTCTTTTGAGAGCAACCGAGAATCTCGGCGATTTTGTCGTTTCCCAGGCCTTCGATTCTCGATAAGACGAAAACTTGGGCCTGGCGTTTCGGCAGTTTCGCAAGAGATAAGGCTAATTTCCGCTGCAGCTCAACTGTTCTCAAATGCTCATCCGGATTACCGGTGAAGTCTTCAGGCTTTTGCCGGATAATCTTTCCGATTCTTGACTTTTTAGCAAAGCGAATCGCCGATCGTACTGTGGCCCGGTAGAGATATGCGTTCCAGTTTGTGCGGCCGTTGTATTTATGCCATCGTCGCCATATTTCAAGAAAAACTTCCTGATGAACATCCTGGGCCTGCTGAGTGTCGCCAAGTATCCGCGCGGCTGTCCTCAGAACTACACTGCTGTAGTTATTGATTAGCTCATTAAAACTGATTTTCTGCACTGCTTTTCCTTATAGCTTAGATTTTGCACTTTGTAAGAAGTCCCTGGGACAACTTCGGTTTAACCGGTAGCATATCCGCCATTATAGAGGCTTCGTGTGAAATTGCGTTTACAAAAAAATACGAAAGAAACACGGGCGAAACAGGAAAAAACGAAAATTTTAATTTTTTTCCATTGGTTGTTAATCGGTTCTCGGCGCGATTTTATTGGACATTTATAATGGCGCAACAAGTAATTCCTCATTTAAAGCTATATATGGTAATTCCACGGAGATTATTCATATATATAGTAGTGGTGGTTATAGGACAGAAGATCCGGCAGCGGGTTGGTTGGTTAAAGAAAAAATGTTCGCTGTGTCGATATTGCGCAGGTTAATTGACGCCCCCGTGTCTTTTTATCGAAGGCAAAAGCGGGAGTAAGCATACTGAGTAATTTTACCAGTTTTGAAGGATGTGGACGTATGGATAAACGGGAGTTGATAGACTACATTTGTAAAATCAACAAAACTGCCAGGCCGGAATTTCTTGCGACTTTCTCGGAAGAAGAGCTTAACGCCTACCTCGAACATTTGATGGAGCTGGATTTGGAAGAGCTGGTTGTTTGCAGCTAACCGGTTTTATATTTACAATTTTCGATTCGGAGCAGGCGGCTTTATTTCGGCTTTCGGTGAGAAAATGATATCATTTAGAATAGTTCCTCACTAGCATCCAGGCCGGTTAGTGACTCGGTTAATTTTTCCGTTCTGCTTTGCCCCGTATCTTTGTCATTCGATTCGTTAGTGCTATTTCCTTCGGACTGTGGTCTCTGCTGCGTTTGGCTTTGTTGTTCGCCGGAAGTCCCCTGGGCCTCCGTGTTTGCGGGAGGATTGTTATCAGGCCTTTGGTTTCCCTGGTTTTGGTTATAGCCTGTGGCTGACGGTGCTTGGGAAGCATCGTTCAGTATTGCATTTGCCGGGATTTGGACTACGTTATTTAGCTTGAATTCGACCATGACCGGCACAAAACCACTGGGCACAGCGAATAGAAAGTCGATGTCTTTTGTTCTGACGTTATCGGTAAAATCATCCCGTTTCAATTCGATTTTAGAGCTTGTCTCAATCTGGTTCGCCGCTTTGAGATACCCGATAGGATAGACATTTTGTCCCTTACCGGTCTGGGTCTCACCCTCGTGCCCCCTGCTTTTACAGATCAGTCTCAATTGAGAAAGGGTAAAGGTACCGGCACTGATTTTCGACTCGTTTTTTAATGCGGTTCTTTTTATCCCGATTCTCGCAACCATCAGGTCATATCTGCTTTCCGTTGGCTTTCCCGGCGAGCGCGATAACTGCCCCTGACTATTAAGCTCCTCCACCTGAGTTTTGAGAGCATCTGAAGTCGGCCAGACGGCCGCGTCCCGTGGTACTTCAATGGCCGGCGAGACACCGCTGACTATAGATATATCACTATCGAGCCGATTCAGGAAAACCTGGTTCAAATAGTCCGGATGCATGACGGCAAAGCTTCTCTTGCCGCTGAAAGAACCGTTACTTATGACACTAAACAGACCCGTCACAAAACCGTCAACATTGGGAAATACTTTGCCGGGATTATCAATTCGTATGTTCCTTTGTTCGAATCGCTGGTAAGGGTATTTGTTCGGAAGAGGTGCCAAAACGAGGAATGTTAGCAAAACTCCGGATACGACAAGCCCTAAGATTATTCCCAGTATGGGGCGTCCTATTTGTTCGGGCAAAAAGCCCAAATCAATCTTTTGGCGTGTTAGTTGAACGATAGCAGTTTGCAAAATGGCAAATGTCAAAATGAAAAGCAGTAAAAAACTGAGCGCCTGCGCCCAGGGTATGAGCGATAACATACTCCCACTGTCTCCCCGTTTTATCAAGACATCGGCGAGTATCTCGAAGAAACCGAAGGCAACGATACTTGCAAAAACAGCTATCACGATGGTGGCAAATGCCCTGACGATGGTCCCCTTGAAAAACTGGAAAACAGCACAACCTGCGATGATTAACAAAACTACTGCGCTGAGCATTACAAAGTCTCCGTATATTTTTTGAATTCGTTTTTCTGCCATGGTGTCCTCACGGAGATACCATGGCCGTGCTTCCGGATTTACGAATCACGAGTTATTCATGTTGATTTTTTTTCTTTCGTTTTGAGAGATCGAATCATTTCATTTATCGTTGTTGTTCCGTTAATGACTTTCCTTAACGCCTGCTCCTGCAGATATAGCATTTTAGCGCGTCTGAACTGCTTGGCGATTTCAGGTACCGGTTGTGACTGTATGACCTTTGCCAGTTCTTTGTTGACTGTGACCATCTCGAAGATGCCGGTCCTTCCCAGGTATCCTGTTCCCTGGCAGTTGTCACAAGTCGAGGCTTTGCCGCGTTTGTCGTACACGACTTTGCCCGCCCGGTACAGGACTTTTGTTTTCTCCGCTGAAATGTTGAACTTTCTGAACATTTCCTTGTCCGGGGTATATCCCTGTTTGCATTCCGGGCAAAGTTTTCTCAATAGTCTTTGGTTGCTTATACCCAGGAGGGTCTGGGCAACGATATTTCTATCGCCGACAAATTTCAAAAATTTGCCTAACGCCTGAATGACACTTTCAGCGTTTAGCGTCAGGTACACGATCTTGCCGTCTTTCGCCGCCGCACAGGCGACCTGAGCTGTCTGCGCGTCCTCACAGCCTGCGATGCCGACAATATCCGGACCCATTCTGACTACACTGAGGAGTTTTTTAGCGAATGTTGTGCCTGTGTCACTCAGGCTGAAGATATTTTGGGTTATATTCGGCAGTTGTTCCGACGGCTGCCTTTCAAGTGTGTTTATACTATTAAGAAAGGCATCATGGTTACGAAGCAGTGAGTAAAGTGTAGTTGTCACTCCGCTTTTTTCAGGTCCGCTTATGATGAACAGACCTTGTTTTTTCTCGCCGAATCTTTTGAACTGTTCGAGCTGCTCGGGCATCGGACCCAATTCGCTCAATTTCGCAATACTATCCTGCATTAGTTGTTTGAGCCTGATCTGCTCGCCGGCGGTCGAGCCTGCGGTAGCAACTTCCCAGTGTGTAAAATTTTGGTCTTTGGCCCAGTGGATCATGAATTTACCTTTTTGGGGTTTCCGCTTTTCGTTAATATCCAAATCGGCAAGATGCTTAATGAAGTGGATAAAATACTCGATCTGGTCTCTGGTGATATTCGGCTGTTTTAAAATTGAACCATCTACGTTGTAGGCCACCTGGTAGTCCTGCGGCGTCGGTGACAGTGCGATAGTGCTTGCCCTTCGCCATGAGGCGTCTTTGAGTATTTCAAAAGCTATCTTGTAACCGAAAAAGTCGGGCGTTCTCGGCTCGGGTACGGGCACTTCGTTTTTATTTGCCGTTATGAATGTGAAGCTCTTGAGGCTCTCGAGTTTCTTTTCCTTGCTTACGAGCAGGTTTTTGATGTGATCGACGGTCAGAACGCGATCAAAATCCAAAACTCTTGCGTTGCGGTGCTTTACATAGGCAAAAGATGTCGCCCCCACGGCAATCATAAAGAACAGCATGCCGACGATATAAACGGGTATAAGCAGCCAGGCAAGAACTCCCGCCGCCCCTGCACTTAGAACTACAATAGTCCAGGTGGAGCCGGTTGTATCAATAGCTTTAGCATCATTATAAATCCATCCGAGCAGTGGAAGCCATCCCAGAAACATTACCAGGAAAACAAGAAGTTTAATTATGGATACGTAACCGCCGAAAGCGACGGAAGCTAACAATAATTCCGGCATAAAATTCTCCATTCAATCTCACAATATACCATCGGAAGTGGTTTTAATCCCTTTCAGCGCCATTTTCAGCTCTTCGGTATTCGGTGCATATTTATATGCATCCTTAGGATCAATTGAACCGTCGTTAACCAGCTCGCAAAGGTTGTACGTAAGATCCTGCATTCCTTCGTGCTGGGAGCTTCGTATGACACTCGGTAAATCGGCCTCGCGTGCTTCAGAAATCAATTTTCTGGCGGCCGCATTGACAAGTAAAATCTCAACGGCAGGGATTCTGTCCACATCTTCTATAAGGCACGGCAACAATACCTGGCTGATGATTGCCCGGATTGCCAGACTTAAAGTTTGCCTGACAAGGTCTCGTTCGGTTTGTGGAAACAAATCCAAAAGTCGGTGAACGGCCTGGGCCGCATTTGCCGAATGTATTGTACCGAAGACAAGGTGCCCCGTTTCGGCGGCCCTCATTCCCGCACTGACGGTTTTCGCATCCCGCATTTCCCCGACAAAGACTACATCCGGGTCCTGTCGCATCAGATATGTCAGAGCTTCTTCGAAGTCTTTGGTATCGATCCCGATTTCCCTTTGTGAGACGATTGCTTTTTCATCTTTAAAAAGATACTCAATCGGGTCCTCGACCGTTACGATGTGACAGGAGCGGGTCAGATTTATATAGTTTATCATCGAGGCGATTGTTGTAGTCTTGCCGCAGCCCGTCGGTCCTACGACAAGAATTAATCCCTGCCTGCTCTGGCATATTTTTTCCATTACCGACGGCAGATGAAGCTCTTTGAATGGCGGGATGAATGAATTAACACGCCGCGCTGCGAGGCTTATCATTCCTCGCTGGCGGAACAGGTTTGTCCGGAAACGATGCTCGCCGTCCACTTCATAAGCGAAGTCGAGGGTCCCATGCTCCAAAAAATAATTCTTTTGGGCGGGACTGAGTATCTCGAAGACCAGCTCTTCGATTCTTTTGGCAGTCATTACTTCGCCGGTCGTGTTTTTCAGTTCCCCGAAGAGGCGTAGTTTTGGTGGTTGTCCGACTTTTAAGTGCAGATCGCTGGCCCGTGTTTTTATTGCCGCTTTGAAGTATTTGTTCAGCTCAGGTTCGTGTTCAAAGCTTGTACGATCGTCAATAGGCTGTTCGGCACTCATAATTTTTACCTGTTCCAAAGATTAGGAATCGAGCTGTTATACAATAGCATTGTCCCCAAATTGGACTATCATAGTGAGTTTGAGACAACTTAACCAGATTTACACCTCATTCTCAAATGTTTAAAAATGGAATAATCCACTAATATAATATAGCTAAATACTTATATTTAAATATTAATATTGTTTCCACCACAAGACCATTTTTATTATGGATAATGGCGCAGCAGCGTAATCTTGCTGCCATAAGATTTGTAAAGACAAACCCTTATATAGTAACATTATAAGATTTTGCACAAGAATGTCAATAACGATGACGTAACAAGTCCAATTTTTGGTCTGATTGAAACAAGAAATTCTTACCTGATTTAACATCTGTACCCACCTATAATAAAGATTTACGGGTATATGCTTCCTGTAATTTATCACAGCGGTTTCTGTATCAATTATCGTCCAAGGGCTTGTTATCGGAGTAAAAATCCGGATTTCCATATAATTCTTAAGTATAACTCGGGTAGGAGAATCGGTAAATTGATTACAGCGGAAAGGATATGTTAGCCGATATATTTAGGGGTATTTTTATGGAGTCAGGTAAGAGAAAAATATCAGGCCGTGAAAAGGACAAAGAGTCGGTGGAACTCCTTGGGAAGTTACAGGGACAGCTGCATTCGACCAATGCGTCCATTCGACGTCGAGCGGCTTATAATTTGTCCTGGTTGCAGGAAGATGGTCTGGATGTCCTGAAGGGCGTATTATACGGCAATTTTTCCGTAACGTCTAAAAACGCCGCAGCATACGGACTAAGAAAAATGCAGGGCAGAATGAAAAAGGTGGCTTACGAGGTTCTGATGGAGGGCTTAAAGCGACAAGACAGTGCAACCTCGGAGATATGCAGAAATGCGTTACTGTTATTGGGACATGCTGTACCGCCAGAATTTCTTCGGAAAAAAAAGGTGATGAAAAAATCGAGAATCAGGGAGATCCCTCGTAAAAGCAGACCAAGAAGGACGATTGGCTCAAGATGAGTGCGTGACTAACTGTGTCCGGGAGATTTTCCCGAACTACATGAAAATTCCGACAAAAAATCCCCCCCAGCGATTATGTTGCCAACAGAAGCGTTAAAGCCATATAAATTGCAACGCTTATCGAGTCGTTTGCGGTTGTTACCAGCGGGCCTGAGCTTATAGCAGGGTCTATTCCGATTCGGCGAAATAAGAACGGAAGGAACAGTCCGAGTGTCGTGGCAACCATGATCGCCGAGAACATCGCAGTACCGAATGCAAAAACAAGCCTCATAATGGATATTGTTTTTCCCGGGTCACCATCACTTTTAGAAATAATTAAGATAGCGCAAACTGTCCCGCCTAATAAGGCACAGGATAAAGCCACGAGCATTGCGATCCTGGTTTCTCTTGAGAACACCTGGCCGACTTTAAGAGCGGCAAGGTGCCCGGTCGCCAGTCCTGAAACTACTATAGCTGAGGTTTGCAGGCCGGCGTTGCCGCTGATAGCGGCAATCATCGGAACAAAAGCAATTGAAGCGGTGTAGAGGATAGATAATTGTTCGAGGTCATATTTTTTATGAAAAAACATCAAGACCAATGCCGTAATACCTGTTCCGACCAAACATGGCAGCAACCAGGTCATTCGAATCCGGGCAGCACGAATGGCTGAGAATGTATCAAGTTCCTCGGAGTCGGTACCAGCCATCGTATATAAGTCTTCGGCGGCTTCTTCTTCAGCCACCTCAATGACGCGGTCGGCGGTAATTCGGCCGACTAATTTGTCCCTCTCATCGAGAACCGGTACCACGATGAGATCGTTTTTACTGAATATATTTCGGACTTCTTCCTGGTCGGTATCGACTTTAACATATATCGTATCGGGATCTATTAAATCATGGATTCTTGTGTTTTCGGGACGGGTCAACAGGAATCTTATACGGACATCACCAAGAAATCGTCCATTGCTGTTGACGACGTACACACAATAGAAGTCCTCGTCAATTTCCGCCGCTCTAATCTTACTAACGGCTTCGGAAATTGTGGCATTCTCCGGAACGCTGATAACGACGGGGTCCATGATACCGCCCGCCGAATCCTCCGAATAGCCCATCAGCTTTCTGATCTGAGCCGATTCTTCTGCGGGAATGATTCTGAGAAGATGAATCCTTTTTTCTTCCGGAAGTTCGGATAAAACGTCGGCGGCGTCATCGGGATCGAGGTGCAGCACGATGCTGCTCAATTCTTCATTTTTAAGCAGCTCGAACAGTTCGGCTCTGGTCGCCTCATCGACTTTTTCCAGAACTTCGGCCGCTACAGGTTTGTCCATGGCATTGAAGATTGCCCGCTTGTGTTCGTTGTCCACAAGCTCCACGACTTCGGCGATGTCACTGCTTCGCTGATCGCCGAGAAGTTGAGCAAGAGTCTGCGTATCCCCGGATTCCAGCAAATCCTCTATTTGCTGCAATAATTGTTTCTGCTCGTCCGCCATTAATTCATACCTGTATTTCCGGCTATGCCGTTCTTAAATATAATCAGGAAATATTATGTAATTTACCCATCTGCAGCACAAAATAGTGTAAATTTTCCTTACAGGCAACAATTTTATCTTTTTGTGTAAGCCTGTGTTATGTGGGAAAAGGTAAAATTCTCTTGGTGTTCGGGAGGTTTTATTGTAAAATAGGCTTTGAAATACTAATTTTAGTTCGCGAATAATAAGGCACTTAATTTCTGTGACGAGGGCCATAAGATGAAAAGTATTATTTATGGATTATTGGGGGTGTTGGCGTTGACGGCTTGTCTGTCGTTTGCTGCACCTGAGCCGGCTGTTGTGCAAGATCCGATGCAGTGGACAATCGATACGGAATTTACCCACCCACAGAAGATTTTTATAAGACGCACCTCAGATAATAAACCGATAATATTTTGGTATATAATAATTACAGTTACAAATAAAACCGGTGATGATGTCGATTTTTATCCTAAATGTGATTTAATGACGGATACTTTCCAGGTAATCCCGGAAGGTAAAGAGGTAATACCGGCGGTTTTCGAACAAATCAAACAGCGTCATAAAAGTCGATATCCCTTCCTTGAATCTTTAGGCCGGACCGATAATAAGCTGCTTGAGGGAGAAGATAATACAAAAGATATTGCCGTTATATGGCCTGATTTCGATGAGAATGCCAAGAATATCACTTTATTTATTACCGGTCTGAGTAATGAAACGGCGGTAGTTAATCATCCGGTAGCAAAAGACGAAAACGGACAGCCGTTAAAGGTATTTCTGAGAAAGACTCTGGGATTAAAATATGCAGTTAAAAATGATCCTGCATCGAGAGATGGTGTTAATCTTAGTTTTGAAGGTAAACGCTGGGTTATGAGGTAGAAGACCTTAATTTCATCGCTAACCACATCGGAAAAATTATTTATGGAGGAGGGCCAACAGCATATATATCGAGAATTTCAGGTGGGGGCCGTTTATGGGGTGGGAAAGCTTTCACTGCCGAAGCAATTCGAGAGAGAAAATAGTCCAATAAATATTTTCAGTGTTTTCCTTAACTATTATAGCGTTTTAGAATAACTGGTGTTGCGGGAGTTTTTGTTGGAATATTTTTATTTCTCTTGAATTAAGTTTATAACCTCATTCATATTGTTAGCTCTTGATATTCTTCATAAGTTGTGTATTTATAAGGCCTTCAGAGAGTTAAAATAGGTATTTTATGCAGTCTGAATTACTAAATGTCCAAATGGTAATTTGTTTGCCAAGAAGGCTTTAATGTTATATAATAAAATTGATTTGGAACTGAATAGTTTACAGGAAAACTATCATGGGTAAAAGCAAAGATCCACAAAAGCTTCCTCCGGTAGATCAGTTAAGAGGCAGGACACTCGGCAGAATACTCATAAAAATGGGTGTTCTAAGTCGGGAGAAAGTTCATGAATGTCTGAAAATCCAAAGCCAGCGCCAAGGGGGGGTGAAAATAGGTGAAATATTCCTGGAATTTGGCCTGGTAGATGAAGGCCAGTTACACATGGCACTTGCGGCCCAGCGCGGAATGGAATATATGAATATCGACGGCATCGATATTCCTGCCGATGTGGTAGAAAAAGTGCCTGCACAGATGGCAAAAACATATCACATTATTCCAATCGAATACAAGAAAGAACAGAATGAATTGATCGTAGCTCTTGACAGTCCCGATAACTTCAGGGCGACAGATGACCTGAGGACGCTTATGGGTTTCAAGATCACAGCCAGAATAACCGATCCCGACGCTCTTGAAAAAGCTTTAACAAAATATTATGAGGAACAGCAGGACAGCAATATCAACGAACTGATAGATGAGATTCAGGGAGATAGTTTCTTAGCGGAATTCGATGGCAGGAACCAAAGTATTGACCTTGATGAATTGAAAGAGCTTTCCGAGTCGAATCCCGTTAAGAAATTGCTGAACCTGGTACTATTGCAGGCAATTCGAGACAAGGCCTCGGATATCCATTTTGAGCCGTTCGAGGACGAATATAAGATGCGATATCGAATCGACGGCGTCCTTTACGAAATGATCCCTCCTCCGAAATACATTGCAGCGGCTCTTAGCTCGCGTATCAAAGTTATGGCGGATCTGGATATTGCCGAGAGACGCCTACCGCAGGACGGCAGAATTTCGCTGACTGTCCAGGGAAATCCGGTTGACCTGCGTGTCAGTGTTCTTCCCACGATGTTCGGGGAAAGTGTCGTGTTGCGTATTCTTGACAGGTCTCAGGCCAGCTTTGACCTGAAAGAGCTTGGATTAAGATCCCGAGAGCATGATATCGTTCGTCAGCTTATTCGCAAACCCAACGGCATTATTATTGTTACCGGTCCGACCGGGTGCGGCAAAACTACGACTCTTTACTCGGCGCTGGCTGAGCTTAATGATATCGAAACTAAAATTATCACGACGGAAGACCCTGTGGAATACGACGTTGACGGTCTTGTTCAGGTGCAGATGAAATCCGAAATCGGGCTGACTTTTGCCCGGTGTCTTCGTTCGATATTGCGTCAGGACCCCGATATTATATTAGTCGGTGAAATTCGTGACCTTGAAACGGCACAAATTGCCGCACAGTCTTCGTTAACAGGTCACGTTGTATTTACAACCCTGCATACGAACGATGCTCCAAGCTCGATAGCAAGACTTTTGGATTTAGGAGTCGAACCGTTTCTTATTACCGCAACAGTCGAAGGAATTGTTGCTCAGCGATTGGTCAGGAGAATATGTACCGCGTGCAAAACTCAGTTCGAGCCGAACGAAGCTCAATTAATGGAATTACGGCTTACGCCGGATGAGGTCAAGGGCAAAAAGTTTTTCTATGGCCGTGGTTGCGGCAATTGCAATGGGACCGGTTATAAAGGACGAATTGGTATTTTTGAGATTATGGTATTCAATGACGAGATAAGAGACCTGGTAATGAATCAAGCTTCTACGGGAGTGTTACGTGCAGCCAGCCAAAAGGCCGGTATGAGGTTGTTGCGCGATAACGGGCTGGAGACAATCTATGACGGTATCACCACTATCGATGAAATCGTAAAAGAAACGATGATGGAGGAAATCTGATATCCAAGTAATAGGATTGAATTGTTATGAACCGTAACCGAACAAAAAATCCTGAATACAGGGGAGGTATTTAAAATGTCTGTTTTTCAATACACAGCTCTTGACGCACAGGGCGTTGAAATTAAAGACGAGATCGAGGCCCTCAGTCAAAAGGAAGCGATAAGTAAGATACGTAATATGGGCTACTTCCCCACGAAGGTTACCGTGGGAGGCGGGGGTAGAAGGACCGGGGCGAAAGCCGCAGCAAAGACCAAGAAAAGACGCGGTGCAGGCGGAAGGGTCAAAGTCAAACCTATTACTCAGTTCGCCAGACAGCTTTCGACACTTCAGGACGCGGGTTTGCCGATTTTGCGGTCGCTCAGGATTCTCGAGGAACAGCAAAAGTCGGGAACATTCAAGAGGATTATCGGTTATGTCGCTGACGACATCGAAGGCGGCTCCACACTCTCGGAAGCATTGGGCAAATACCCGAGGGCTTTTGATCGGCTCTTGGTGAGCATGGTTGCCGCCGGTGAGACCGGCGGTGTGCTGGATTTGATCCTCTCGCGTGTGGCCGATTTTATGGAAAAAGCCCAGAAGCTCAAATCGAGGGTAAAAGGTGCGATGATTTATCCGCTTGTGGTATTAACCGCAGCGTTTCTTATTCTTCTCGGTTTGATGCTCTTCGTAGTGCCCCAGTTTGAGCAGGCTCTTACGGAGATGACCGACGGTGATGAGCTGCCGAGAATCACTCAGATTGTGCTTGGTGTTAGCGGCTGGATCGCGAAAGGCCCTGTTATACCCGGAATGAATATCAAGATTCCCTATTTGAAATGGCCGCTTGGAGGATGGGTCGTTCTTCTGGGAACGCCGTTTATGATAATTTTTTTGTTGAGATTAATAAAGCGATTTCGCACCGGCAGAGTAGTTCTTGATACTATTAAATTGAAATTACCGGTAGTTGGTCAGCTTACCGGCAAAGTCTCTGTTACGCGATGGACTAGGACTCTGGGGACTTTGATTAGCGCAGGTGTGCCGATCCTCGATGCCATCAGCGTTACACGGGAGACGGCGGGGAACGAAGTTTTTGCCAACATGCTCGGAAAGGTCCATAATTCCATCAGGCAGGGTGACACTTTTGCCGGTCCGTTAAAACAATCCAAAACAGTTGACTTAATCGTCTGTAATATGGTTGCCGTAGGCGAGGAGACAGGCGACCTGGACAAGATGCTTTTGAAAGTCGCCGATAATTTCGACGAGCAGGTTGACGTGCTGGTCGGCTCGCTTATGTCCATGCTCGAGCCGGTCATGATTGTTGTTTTAGGCTCGATGGTTATGACCATCGTTCTGGCAATCTTCGCACCGATGATACAGATTATTACGAACTTAAGCGCGGCTTAAGAGAAATAAAACTTAAAATACTTAATTAAAGAATTAAAATTAAGGAGCAGAAAAAATGAAATCAATAGTTAAAAAAGCCAACAATAAAGCGGCATTTACCATTGTCGAGCTGCTGACCGTTATGAGCATCATTGTGATTCTCATCGGCCTGCTCGTTCCCGCTTTGAACCAGGTCAGGCAATTTGCGAAAAAAGTCAAACAACAGGCGCAGTTTAACAGCATCAACGTTGCGATAGAGCTGTTTAACAGTGAATTCGAGGGATTTCCGGACTCGAGTGCTACAGGTCCGGACGGCGGAGCATACTGCGGTGCCATGAAGCTCGGTGAAGCCATGGTGGGCAAGGATTTGATGGGTTTTCATCCGGATTCGATATTCAGAAGCGACGGCACCGACTACAGCAATAAACAATTATACACCGTTACAGGTGGGGGGGCAGTTGACACAACCGCCAGAAAAGGCCCGTATCTTCCTATTGAAAACGCCAATGCCTATCGCCTTGATGATATCTATACGAATGCGGGAAATTTCACGCCGAGCCATTTTGTCTTATGTGACGTGTTCGGGCGCGTTACGAATTTAAATACCGGCAAAAAGATAGGTATGCCAATACTTTACTACAAGGCAAATACGGCCAATACCAAGCATAATCTCGAAAATCCCGATGACCCTGACAATATTTATAATTACAGGGACAATCATGATCTGGTTCTTCTCGGCAAGCCCTGGGATCCGCCCAACGAGGGCGGCACGCCTCACAGACTTGCTGTTGAGACTGGCCATCCGTCCGGCTGGAGATTTTACATGAACACATGGAATGACCAGGTGACTACGGCGAGCAGGCCTTTCCGGTCGGATACTTATATTCTGATTTCCGCCGGCAACGACGGTGAGTATGGCACGACCGACGATATATGCAACTTTGACTGGAAGTATAAAGATATTCCGTAGCCATTTGAGCGGCGGCAAAGACACAGCAAAGAATATTGTCGATGTGACTGATATTGGAACGTATTGGAACATTCGGTTAAATTTGAACCTGGGGGAGCGGGAGAAGATGATGACCAGAAACCTGATACTAATTGGAATAGTGACGGCTATGTTGTTAATTGCCAATTTGACATTGGCCGGGAGTTGTGAGATTGTCAACGGCAGTTTCGAAGCCGACGGCAGGATAGATAATGTTGCACAACAAGACCCTAACGGCTGGATCGCGGAGATACCGTCGGAGGGCCAATTCACCGCGAAGACAGATGCCTCGTGGTCAACCGAAGGCAACTGGAGCCTTAATATTTCTTCGCAGTGGTTTATAACTTTCGCGGCCGGTGATATGGCGAAAGTGTCCCAGCAGATTTCCCTGACGGATATTGATGAAATAATATTCGACGTAAGACTCAATACATATACCGGCGCAAAGTGGGACCCGAATATTGCAACTGTTTTTATAATGATAGACGATGACCTCGTCTGGGAACCGAACAATACAGTCTCGAATCTCTCCGGTGAATATCTCGATCAAAGTTACGCCGTCGAGGACAAATACAGGGATGGAAACCTGCACACGTTGTCATTCGGGCTGAGAATCAATGTGGACGCGCCGAATGGTTTTTTTGAATTTTATCGTACATGGTGGGATAACATCGAGTGTGGCCTTTTTTGCAACGGCGGCGGTTTCTTAGACGGAGATTTTAATCGGGACTGCTACGTTGATATAAGTGACATAAAACTAATGGCCGAGCTTTGGCTGGCCGAGCTGCCTGCCTCTGACCGCTTTAACCTGGCTTCGGACGATGATGTTGATGCGATTGGTTTCGTCAACTTTCTGGATTTTTCGGTTTTTGCCGATAACTGGCTTTTCAGCAGTTTTTTGGAAGAGCAGCAATAAATATATCTGACAATAATAGAAATAAAAGGGAAGAATTGTGAAGCGTAAAAAAACAGGAATGACACTTGTGGAATTGCTGGTAGTGCTGGGAATTATAGCTTTGTTGGTCGGGATACTTATACCGGCGCTGACCGTGGTGCAGACAACCGCAAGAGAAACAAAACAGCATGCCCAGTTCAGTGCCATCGATTTGGCGCTGACGGCGTACAAGAACGACTTCGGTGATTATCCCCCGTCTAATATGACTGTGGACTACTGCGGCGCACAAAAAATGACCGAAGCTATAGTGGGCTGGGATTTGCTGGGTTTTCATCCTAAAACGGCCTGGCGAGCGGACGGCCTTGATATAGCGGGCGGATCCAGCTCATACGATCCGGCTCAAACAAGGGATAATAACAACAATAGTGTTCCGGACACTTTCGATGAGAGAAAAGGGCCTTATCTGGAACTTGCTTCCGACAATGTTTTCAGATTGGGCAGCACCACTAACAGGCAGGGCCTGTTCCTAGATACCGGGCCTTTGGAGCCGGCTACGTATGTTATCTGTGACGTATTCGGTAAACAGAAAATAAGACTGCTTAACGGACAGACTGTCTCGGCCGGGGCGCCGATTCTCTATTACAGGGCCAACACCTCTGAAAAAATAATAACGGGGATTTATAATCCCCTCGACAACGATGCTATAGTCCAGATTAAGGAGCTGGCGGACAACAGAGGGGACAGAAGGCATCCTTTGGGCTGGTCGGATAATAACTACGAATACTTCTACGACTATATAAGAGATCCTAAAATAGACGTAAGAGCCTGGCCTTACAAGCCGGATTCTTACATATTGATTTCAGCGGGGGCGGATGGAATTTACGGTACGAGCGACGATATTTGTAATTTCGGAAATTAGAAAATATTAATCCACGCCCGATTAGGCAAGCTGAGGTTATGAAAACGCACAAATACAAGCAGGGCCTAACTCTCATCGAGATGGTGGTCGTAGTGGGTATCATTGCGCTGCTGGTTACAATGATAATAAGCCTGGTTTCCCGTTTCGATAATCAGGCCAAAGAAAGAGGGCTGGAAGGCACTTTTACCCTGCTGGAAGATGCGCTGCAGGAATATCACGAATTCACGGACGGATTCCCCGAACAGCCTGAGAAGAATTTTACGAATGCGGCGGCACATTCGGAATATCTATATCAGCAGCTTTACTCGATACCGGATTCCCGGAATATTATGGAGAAAATCAGTGACTCTTTAATAAAGAACGAATACGAAACTACCCTGACACTACCGGAGATATACGATCCGTGGGGTACGTCTCTGGAATATAGATATACTACTGGAGATACCTTTCCGGTGTTGATTTCCGCCGGACCGGACAAAATCTTCGGCACTGCCGACGATATCCGAAGCAGATAAATCAGGCGATTGTCACCCTGCCGGCGGTGCGTAGTCGGAAAATGAACAAAATGAGAAGAAAAAACGAACAACCGGGTTTGACACTGACCGAGATGGTGGTGGTTATCGCGACGATAGCGCTGCTTACTACTCTTGGTTTGCCTGCTATCCGGGCGCTTCTCGGTTCATTCGAGACAAGCAGCGGCGCCAGGGACATGATAAGTGCGGCTTTGTCCGGCGCCCGTGCGATAGCTGCCAGAGAGCAGCGATACGCAGGTGTTCGTTTTCAGAGGGATTCGGCCGGTAATCAATATATGATTTATATCGTGCACGATCCCGAAAAGACCGGATTAAGTCCGGGTTTTCGGGCGGTCGATGGTCTCAAGCCAATAAAGCTGCCGGGTAATACTCGGGTGGCGGATTTGATGGTCAGAGTCAATCATAGTCCCACCACCGTCGGTGCACGGGATTCACAGGAGACTCTGCTACAGGCAAGTTATCTCGATGATACGAACCAGCAGAATTTGGGACCTGACGGGAACAACATATATGTCACGGATATGTCCAGCTTCTCGATTATTTTCTCGCCTAATGGGAAAATGGTCGTCCATGAAGTCCGCATAAGAAACAGGGACGGAATTTTCCAGCCGGATAATTCGGTATCGGCTAAAGTCTCGATGGATGATATTTTTAATTCGCCTGAGAATATAGTAAATCTCGGCATCGGAATGTTCGTGCAGGATGATTATGCACATTTGGGTCTGGGGGCCGAGTCGGGCAGAAACAGGATTATCATTTATGACGGGACACAGTTCGATAAGCTGAACGCGCAGGCAAGATTCGATTATTTGAAAAGTTTGGAGCCGATCTACATCAATCCCTATACAGGGACAATAATTAATAGACGGTTATAAATCCTGGATTGAAAATGAGCTTAATGTCGAAAAAAAGTGGTTTTTCTCTTACCGAGGTTTTACTGGCTCTCGGTACGCTCGCTATCGGGATGACGTTCGTAAGCGGCACGTTTCTTGCCGGAATTTATCTTTCGACAATTTCAACCGAACAGACGATTGCGTCTGTGGTTGCCGAGGAAGCGTTTGCAAAAATCAGGCTCTTTGGCCTCGGTTCGGCGGGGCAGAATCCGGCGGTTGATCGGCTGACTCGATACGAAACACTGAATTCTACTGTCCCAGCGGACGAGTTTGCATATCCTTCGACTAGGATCGAGTCCGACAAGCAATACTATTGGTCCGCTCTATGCAGGTCGGTGGATTCCAATCCGGCTAATCGACTTATTCAGGTCACTGTTTTCGTAAGCAGGAAAGTGGGCCCCGGAACGACGTATCCGGGCGGCTTCAACAGACCTGTGCCGGTCGAAGTCGGCATCTCATCCGTTTCCGGAAGCGGTAGTAATGCCCTTACGATAAGCAACTCAGCCGAGCGGTCGTATATCAACGACGGCTGTAAAATTGTGGATAATCGTACGGGTGAAATTTACCGGGTGGTTCTGCGTGATCCGGATGCACCTGATACAATCGTTCTCGACAGACCCTGGCAGGGAGAATTAACCTCTTCGGTGTGGGTGGTTCCTCCGCCGGTCGGAGGCGGGAGATACCCCGGTATAGCAATATATCAAAAGGTAATTCGGTTTTAAGTCGGTATAAGAAATACAGATGAAAAATAAACGGCGTAAAAATACGGCTTTCACTCTCATAGAGCTTATGGTGGCTATGGGGATCCTGGTTGTCATTATGTCTTTTGCCGGGATTATTTTTAAAGTCAGCATCAATTCCCATCGTACCGCTATTGCCAATGCCGAAATCATGCAGAAGCTGCGGGCGATAACCGGCCAGCTCGATGCCGACTTTAAGGGTCTGAACAAGGATGGAGAAATTTTTGTCGTCTGGAAGGCCGCACAATTGCAGGGCGCCGATTACAAGGACAACGACCTCGACGGATACGAGAGATTCGACAGGATAATGTTTTTTGCCGAGGGTGACTTTCAATCTTACGGCATAAATCCGGTGGTTCGTGGCAATACGGCAAGAATCTGTTATATGCTTGCAAGGGACAGCACTCACAGGCCGGAGGTACAGGACAGGACCGAACGTATGCTCGCGAGAACTCAGCATATATTGACCTCCGATGAAAGTCTTACCGATTTTCTCGATCCGGAAAGCTTCAGTAACGCCCAGTGGCTCGAATGGAACAATCGATATGAGTATGACAGGACTTCTCTGGAAGCGTGGAAGATGATTCCCTGGGCTGATAAAAAGGATATGCTTTCGTTAATTAACGATGTCAAAGTAGCGGATAGTAATGTCATAGAGGATGTCAGAGGAGCGATTGTCGAACCCTCGGATGCGAATTCGATTCACATGCTTTTATGCGAGGGTGTGGGCGAGTTCAAGATTCAGGGCTGGTCCGACAGCCGGCAGCAATGGATGCCGGAAGTCGATCCCGACGGCGACGGCAATCTGGCCGATACACATTTTTACTTCAATGAGCCGAATAACGTACCTGGTGTGCTGTATCCTTATCCCCCCAACGGAGGTGTTGTCATCAATCATATCAATTATCCCAGAGAACAGATTGACCGGATGCATTTTAATAATATCCCGGGACTTGGGAGGGCATTGAAATTTACGTTTACACTATTCGATTCCAAAGGAATCATCAAAGACGGCAGGACATTTACGCACATTGTTTATTTGGACAATTAATCGGACAAAATGAGAATATTCAATAAAACATTTTCGAAAAGAAAGAGCTCAATCGGCTCGGCTCTTATCCTGGCCGTGGTTTTGTCCAGTCTGCTGGCGATAGTCGGCGTGTTGTTTGTTCTGGTTGCACGAATGAATAAAATGGCCGCATCGGCTGTTTCCGAAAACATGGAGCTGAACCTTGCCGTCGATACCGTTGTTGCGAAGATATCCCAGGAGCTGGTCCTTGATGTCCCCGGAGTAATAGAGGTACAGACACCGGAGCCGAATATATTGGATCCGAACGCAACGGATCCGAACGCACCGCCGCCGACTCCCGTTCAAATCGAGGAATATTACGATTATCCCGATGCAAATAATTTGTGGCTGGCTTCTCAGGAGCCTTACAAATCGGGAAACAATTATTACTGGCGGCAGATAAGTGACATCACGGGTAAACTGGCGGGAATGCGGCGTAATTTACGGGTGGACATTGTTGGTGAGTATGAGCCGATAAGCGATTCCAATGCAGTTGCGAACGCCGATGCCGACGGTGACGGAGTGGGCGATTCGGTGTGGTTTAAAATTGATGAAATAACCACAGGCAAGGGCAAGTCGATTTACGCTGCGGTCAGGATTGTTGACAACGGCGCAATGATTAATGTTAATACGGCCTATAAATTCGACCGGACCGATCCTAATGCCGTTATCTCCGATGTTGACGGTACAAATCAGTTACAAATTAACCTTTTGGCTTTAGCCGCTCAACCGGGAATGTCGCCATCCCGGGGGGATGAAACGAATCTGCTTATGGAAAGAGCGAATAACGGTATTAAAGTTAATCCGCTGGATTTAGGTTCTTATTCGCAGAATGTCATCTGGAATTATACTGTTGATATTAACGAATATACGCCCTTTGGTCTTTCCGATGAGCTGGAGCTTCGATATAGGTACATATTGAATCATACCGACATAGACACTCGACTCGAGGGATGGAGCGAGAGGTTCAGAAGCGGCAGCTTATCTACCCCGGTGACATCAGGGGGTGGAGATCTGGACGCGTGGTTCCTTAAAGCCGCAGGCAGCGGCGTCTTCGATCCGAATTATTCCTATCGGCATATTGCCACGATACATAATATGGATAGAATCATTAATCCCATCGGTGATGAACTGAATAACGGCAAGATGATTAATGTCAATGCGGCGGATAAAAATTTGCTGTATGAGACGTTGCGGGCCGGACTTCGGGATGACGGCGACCCGAATTCGATGCGTGCCGATGAATTGGCCGCACAGTTGGCGGTAAATATCGTGGACCATCGGGACCCGAATGCGGTTGTCACAACGTTGACAATAGGCCCGAAAACGTATTACGGCTTCGAGGCTCAGCCTTTCATAAATGAGTTAGCCTTTAGAATCAGTTCCGACAATGCGAGTGTTTCGAGCAATAATTATTTTGCACTCGAGCTTTATAATCCGTTCAGAGTGGATATTCCACTGTCCGATTTCAGGCTGGAGATTCGCGATGTGAATGACACGGCAATAAAGACAATAAAACTGACCGGATATGTCATATCGGCCGAGAGTAGATTTGTGATCGTCAATAATGGAGAAGCCGCAAGCCAGTTCGGCATAGATACTCTGATCTCGACAGGTGGCGGGAAAGAAGATCCTAATCTCGTATTGGCCGAGTATGCCCTTGTCAGTGCCGATCCTCCGGCGTACGAGCTTAGTGATAGATATGATATTTATCTTCGCAGGATTATGCCGGTCGAACAGCTCTATCTCGACAGGCAAAAAACGCAGGATGATTGGTTCGTCTGGAATGATGTCAAGGACACTTCCAAGTTCTACTGCAGAGACGACGGCATGGGCAACTATGTCTATCAAAACCTCCAGTCGGCGGCGAATACTCTCGGTGCAATCAACGGGACAACCGGATTGCGCAGGAACTACAACATTACGAATTCCACAGGTCCTTTTATTTCTCCCGGAGAAATAGCCGGAGTCCTCACAATCGCTCCCAGTGCCGATGTGAACGATATGCTCGGCCTGAAACTGGAGCTTGAGCCTCCCGAGGGGCAGATTCGGATGGATTTGCTCAATCCGGTCTATGCGGATATTTTCCGGTATCTGACCGCCCTCGATCCGACAGATTATGGATTGCCTGTCACCGAGACGAGAATAAAAGGCCGGATCAATGTCAACACCGCTCCACCGTTTGTAATCGCCCAATTGCCCTGGATGGAGCCTGCGGTCGCCCAGGAGATAGCTGCGTATCGCGATACGATTTCAGGTGCGTTCGAGAGTATCGCGGAACTGATGTATGTGCCGCAGATGGCTTACTATGCGACCGATGCCCTTGATCTGGATCTGTGGCCGGATTTCACCCCCGCCGACGGCGCTGTGGACGATTTCGAAGAACGGGATATCATTTTTTCGCGGATAAGCAATCTTGTCACCGTACGAAGTGACATTTTTACCGCCTATATCCTCGTCCGCATCGACGTCGATGGCCCGCAAAGAAGAGTAATCGCTGTTCTCGACAGGAGCGGCGTTAGCTCTCCTTCCGACAAAGTCAGAATCATCGCGGTCCATCCCGTCCCGGACCCGAGATAAATCAACCCGCCTGAGATTTTATCATTTCTATAATCTGCGGATGGACTTTTCGATTTGCCGCCACCGTCTGGAAGGTGTTACCCTCGTAGCCGTCCAGATCAAACGGGAAAATTTTCCCCCCCTGCCAATCGGTGACTTTCGCTCCCGCGGCTTCGGCGATAAACGCCCCGGCGGCGATGTCCCACAGCTTCGGCGTATTGGCGATGGTCCCGACGAGACTGCCCCTGGCCACATACGCCAACTGCAGGGCCGTTGTCCCGAGATTTCGAAACCTCGTCCTTTGCATAATCTCGCACGTCCATCCCGGCACGCCGTTGTCGTAATGACTGTCCAGTCCGACGCTGGAAAATTCATCCATGGCGTTTTCACCTGCGTCTATTTTCCTGCCGTTGAGTTGTGGTTCGCCGTTTTTGACGGCGGTGAACATCGATTCTGTTGCCGGATCGAAAACCACACCGACAATCGGCTCGCCCTCGTGCATGGCAGCGACACTGACGGTGAACAGCAGCAAACCATGCGCAAAATTATTTGTCCCGTCTATCGGGTCGATAACCCACCATATTTTTTCACTGCCGCGAGGGGGCTGCTTGAAAATTTTGTCGGGCTCGCCTTCCTCGGCGATAAAGCCATGGTCGGGGTAATTTTCCTTGATGCGGTTGATAATTATTCTCTGGCAATTGGCATCGGCCTGCGTGACAAGCTCCCCTGGTTTTTTCACGGTGGCTCTGGTATAGTTGATTTCTTCCATCGCCCTCTGGCCTGCCAGGCGTGCCGCTACTATCGCCGTTTCCAACATACTGCTCAAATCTTTTTGCTCTAATTCCATATTCTGCTATCCATCCGTTCGGTTTTTAGCCCGGCTCGCCGGGACGACTAATCTTGACATAACCTATATATTGCCATATTCTAACGTAGTTATGCAGGCAAGCCAACAGTTAAACAAGCCGAAATTGTTAATCCGCGCTACGCCGAGACAGCGGGCCGTCGCAGCGGGTGTTTGCATTGCTATCGTCGGTTTTTTCGGTGTATTTGCCGTTGCCGGTCATTATAAAGTCGATATGGGTTTTTTCCTGGGCCGGTGCGGCTTGAAGCAAAATACCGGCCTGCCTTGTCCGACCTGCGGAATGACGACCGCGGTACTGGCCTTCGCCCAGGGTAAAATCCGTCAGGCTTTCTATATCCAGCCGGCCGGCGCCTTTTTATGCTCGTTCCTTGTTTTCGTGGCGATTTTGTCATTTTTCATATCGTTATTCGGGATATATTTTCGCTTCATCGAGCGATTCTTCACCGAGGTGAAATTCAGATATATAATTTTGGCCCTGCTCATTATCATCCTGTCCGGCTGGGCGGTTACTTTCGCCAGAGCCTGGGCTGAAAAATATTGAGCGAACCGGTTTTTACCCCGGCGAAGCCCTACGAAGCCGGGTGTTTCCCTATGGGGATAAAATTGGCTTTGTTTTCCCGCTGGCTAAATGCCAGAAAACGCTATTTTTCTCATAATCTTTTTATATCAAAGAGCTTACATAAAATTGCCTATTTTAACATTGGCTTTGTTTTGCATTTTTTACACCTCCTCAAGGGTGGCATCTTCATCCCTAAGGGATGTAGATGGTTGATGTTAAATTGTTCAGCCGTGGCCGCCACGGCCACGGCCAACCCCCGGACAAGTCCGGGGGCTAACAAATTTATATTCCCCCATTTTTACTTCGTTATTCAGTATTCAGTATTCGATATTCATAATTATATTCGTTACACATTTTACCCAAAAACCGCCATATCGCAATCAAAATCCCCTTTTTTCAGCGAAAAATGCCCTTATTCGCGAACAAATAAGCTTATGGGCAAGTTAATTGGGTTGAATATGCCTCCAGATGAGATTGTAACATCTTCCTTATTTAATCCGAGTGAAATTTCACGTAATTTCTCAGGTTTGACAGTTACATCAATCATATAGGTGTTAGCAGACACGGATTCCTTTCTAATTTCAAGAGGTAAAGATTTATTTGATAACACATCTATATTTGCCGGAATATGTTCGGTCAAAAATTCAAGCTTGACTCTTTGATGTACAAAAACATCATCTGATTTGGATGCCATAAGAAACACTTTTTCCGGAATTAATCTGAATTTTTCAGTCCCTATTCTGGCAGAAATTTGTAAAGGGATATGCCTTTGGCCCTGGCCGGTCTCCAATACAAAATCAACATTTCCATTGAAGTTTTCAATCCCTGATGAGGGTTCCCCGGCATCGAAAATAAGAGGTATCTCGAAAGTAAAAATGATAGCTCCCTTTTTAGTCTTGCTTGACGATTTTACTGGGCCGCATTTTAGATTGGGATGGTTGCTTAACATTCTATTAAAATCAACAATATCATCGGATCCGGTATAGTAATTGATCTTAACCGGATATTCGATTACACCACCATCCGGAGCCTCGATATGGGCCATGTAGGGAAATATTTGATATGTGTCTTTGCAATAGGCTCGCACAGCATACCGTTTTATGATTCCTCCCGGCTCAAACAAAACAACAGCGTGGGCTTCCTGCCATGCTGCGTCATCAACATGCAATTCCATTGTAAGTGTATGCTGCCCTTTGATATTCTTGCCAAGCTTTGCTGCAAGGCAAGAACAACTCTTCTGTACTATTTTTGCTTTGTAGTCCTTTCCTTCTTCGGTGTCTATAGTGAATGTATGCTCAACGACAGAACCATTATCTACCTGACCAAAATCTTTTATATGGTCATATTTTTTCTTTATATTCATGGGTAGTTCTTTGATGTCATCCGGCTCTTTAATTAATGGCGGCATTCCTTTACTGGCGGTAATAATCAGAGCGTACCCACTCCAATAATCACATAAATCGGAAATCGCCAAAGCCTGAGAAACGAGAGTTCTTGTATTAACAACGATTGCAAAATCCTTGGTTAATCTCTTAACAAGAATAAAGTGTTGAGGGTCTTCGGCAGTAGCGGATACATTACCAACTGGTAATATGGCATAACCATTTTCTTTTGTTAATGCCCGTGTTGTTAATTTATAACCTTCCGCTGTAAAACCTAATTGTTCGGCAGCATCCTTTAGATCCTTAAAATTCGTTACACTAAAAGGTTCTTTTCCAATAAGTTCATATATACATTTAATACCGCATTCAGGTTGACCTGCTTTGGTAATCTTCATCAGTGCCCAAAGACATCTCGGCCCACAGGCTATATCAGGTCTGATTTCCTGTAATGAGATAACCTTTTCAGATTGAGCTTTTATTTGAGGCACATAAAGTAACGACAATATGTTTATTATAATACAAATCCTTTTTCCTTCGAGAAATCCTAACATTTTTAAGCTCCTTCTATATTCTATGTTTTTGCATATGATTTGAACCAGAACAACAGGCCTATAGAAGTAAGAATAACGACTCCAATAATTGAGTAGGTTTTGATGTTAAGAAATCCATTACCGTTATTGATAGTTACAGACTCGGTTGGAGGAGATTGCACCTGTTCATTAATTTCCTCCGATGTTTCTGATTCTTTCTTTATTTCCTTTGAAGTCAGTTTTGGAACATCATTTTCTTGAATATTAGCTTTTGATGCTTCCGGCTCTTTGCTGGTTGTATCAAAACTGCGGACGGTCGATACTTCCCCATTTGGACCAGTACCTGCGATAACATAAGATAAACCTGAAATCCTGTCAAAAACATCTGTTCCAGGGGGGAAATCAATCTTAAATGTACTTTCATTCACATCGATATTCGGGACAAATTCGGTTATAGTCAGTTCGTACCTTGTTGTTCCAAATTTTTCAGAAAATACATTTTTTTTGGTTTTTTCCGGATACCAAATACTCATACCGTCCATTTTAGTAACAGCAATTTTTTCGACTTCTGTATCGCTTATAAGTTTTTTATCTCGATACGATTGGTATTTCATCAGACACATTCCCTTGTCATGGGCCAGCCAATAAACTTTTTTGATTTCTATTTTATCTTTTCCAACAATCGAAAAACTCTTAAAATCTATAATATGGCATAATTCGCCTGCTATGGATTCAAGATTCGGTCGTACGCTAACACTACATGCTTCTCCTTTAATTCCACTTCTTAAAGTCAAAGCTAATTCAGGCACACCGTCGGGATATTCATCTTTTAGATTAGGCCTTGGGATTCGGCTTAGAAGCATGTAACGTTTCAAATGGTTGCAATTCTCTGCATAAGTTCCCTGTAAACCGGCAATAATAGAGCCATGACGTTCGTTACCAAAATATGTTTGAGTAACCTTGCCATCAAACGCATGTTCTATAAGCTTCTCAGGTCTATTAAAGCCATCTGCAACCTTTGAATAACGCATATGATAGCAAGGTCCATTGTCCTCTACCCTCTCTACGTATTCATATTTAACTGGGGATCGTTCATTTGGATTGTTTGCCGGGGGTTGATAATCTAATACACGCTGACAATAAGAAAGGCGCATGGTTCTTATCCCAGCATAACTGCTTTCCCATCCGGCAAGTATTGCCTTAACATCGAGAAAAGACTTTTGTATATCGTTCGCAGCAGCAGACAGGAAAACACTAATAACAGTAATCAGAATCAAACTTATAAATGTTGAATACTTATTCATTTAATATCCTCCTTTGTATTATTTGGACACTGTACCTTGCCCGAACGTAATTTCACTTCTATTTGAACATAACTATGAAAAATAGACTGAGGGGGCTTTATAACACAAAGCCCCCTTCGGCTTTACTCGTAATTTTAAATACTCAAATGCTTCTAATAAATACCTGATTATCCAGGACCTGCTCATTCACACCAATCCTTATATGATGATGAGGGGCCCGCATCGTTACAGTCTTTTACTGTTTCTTCCTGCACTATACATCCTTCTCCTGCGCTCCATTCACACTCAACGATTTTATACGTATCTGTACAATCCGTTGTTGTGTTCTGGCATTCTTTGCCTGCATCTTCGTTTTGGCATTCTTTTTCATCCTGTCTGCAACCTTCGGAATAACCAGCATAGCCGCCACATTGACTTTGATTTCTTGAATAACAACTTAGTGGAGCCCCAGATGGATAAGATGCTGATGCTTTACATCCTTGGGTACCTTTATCTTCACATGGTCCGCAAACGCCACCGAATACAGAACTCATTTCCATATCCGATAGGGATATTTTACTATTGGCGGAGGTGCAGAGGGTAATCGATAGCCCAATTGCACAAATAAGGAAGAATGAGCCGTAAATTCTATATCTCTTTGCTTTCATCATAAAATCCTTTTCATTTTTATGTTATTACATATTTTCCGTAGTGGATTTGAAAAGAATCATGATTTCCCTACCAGTCGTCATAAAATTGTAACATAATTTTCACCTCCTTTCAATAAGGCGTTTGTGATTACCTGTTTATTGATACAACAAATCGCGATTTTTCTGTATTTTTCATTTTTTTATATCAAACAGCAGGATTAGCTGCTGATTACATCTAATTTCGCCTTAAAAAAGCAAGTTCATATCAGTAGTGGTAGAAAGTGGCCAAAATATCAGAAAGAAAATTTACATTTTTTGATCTTTTTAATAAACCCTTATGTTGTAATATCTTACAAACATAAAATTTTTGCCATAAGCCTGATACCGTCACATTCACAGAGAATCTTCCTTGTTTCTATTATTAACAGCGAAATCAATAGGCCGAATGTTGATATGTTTTTTGTTAAAATTTTAGAAATATATTCGACTGCAGACGAAAGTGGATTTTTTTGTAGAGATTTGTGTGACTAACAATTTTCCTTTTGCCTTTTACAGGTAGATTAATGTAAATTCACTATTATAGATACGAGAGGCAAAGGAGTTTTCTTATACAATGTCAGTAAGACGTTGCTGTTTTCATTTTTAAAAAGTTCGAGGTGTCTCACAGCAGAAGGAGAGTAAAAATGTCCGGTGTAAAACCTTGTGTTTTGAAGATATTTTCAGTTCTTCTCTGTTTTGCCTTCACCACCTCGTGCGCAATCAAAACGGGAATTCAAAATCTTAATGGTTCTCATCACCCACTGAATATCGACGAGGAGCCGTTTCGCTACTGGGAATTCGAGACATTCAGTCCGAGATTCGCCAACGAATACATGGACATTACGCTCGGAATCGGTTACAACTCCGGCCGGGAAAAGGGGAAAATCGAAGTCCATGATTATAGATGGTTGCCGGAGATCAAAACCTACATGTGGGATGTTCATCTCGGCGCAAGATTATTCCCTCTCGGATTCAGCGAGCGGAAGGTCATACCTTATCTGGGCGGCGGTATCGGATATTTCGAGTACGACCTGGATAGAAGAGAGCCGGGCGATTATGAATATTATTACAGCGATGAATTTAACGATTACTATGTACTTGACAGGCATCACGATACTTTAGCTCACGGATATTTTCCCTACATGTCAACGGGATTGTTTCTGCCGCTCGATAAAAAATTTTCGCTGCAGGTGGAATTCCGTTATGATTTCGACAGGGACTACAAGCAATATGATATGGACGGCTATCAGATCATGGTGGGCGTAGCCTTCAAGTATAAGTGAAATCAATACACGAACAATCTTAAGATTTTAATCTAAAATCTGAGATTTCAAATCTGGAATTTATTTAATTTTCACTATTAGGCTGGTTCGTTTGTTCCCCGACAATATATCTTAAACCGGAAATCTTATCCGTAACACGTGTTCCTTCTTTAAAATCTACACGATAGAGACCGTCATAGAAATTTGGGTCGTTAACCTTTATTTCTTTTATTGACATAGTCATTGTTGCAAGAGGATCTGCGTCGCTACCAAGAATATATTCACCACTAACGGGAAACCAAACTCCTGGTTTCACTTGCTCAAATCGGGCCCTATATGTCCCATGAAGTCGATCTTGTTCATATGCTTCTCGTGAAATCAAAGAATAACCTTGATTTGGGTCAATTAGACCAATGATTCTCAAGTCCTCCGATTGAGAGAACTCAATCCGATGTTTTCCATCTTTTTGCTTTTCGACTTTCACTTTTTCTTTTTTTTCCAAAGCGCTTTTGAGAAAATCGCAGAAATTACCTCCGAAGGTTCTCCATGGTTGTAAATAATTTTGAGTCAAAGGTAAACTTGGTTCAGTTCCCCCTATTGATGCAAATGCATTTTCTGAGTACTCATTGTAATTAACTGAATTTTTTCCATCCCATGTGTTAATACTTTTTGATTTTATCTTCCCGGTCAGATTACCTTTTTTATCAATTTCTTTAGTTATAGTTTCTACTCTTCCGCAGCTTTTATTATCCAATGCCAAGTAATCTAATTCGTAAGAATAGACTTCATTTAGGACTTCCTGGGCGTCTTCTTTTGGGAGACCCATTTTTAAATAATCCTTATAAAACATTTGTCTTCCCTTTTCGGTGTTGTATATACGTTTTTCATGTATACATTTAAAGTTCTCAACCTTATTACGGTTTTCGAGCATTTTATCTAGGATAAATTTAGCCGAAACTGTCTTTGTTAATGTACTCTCATAAGAATCCCTGCTTTTGGTTTTGTCGCTCTCTATGTTTTCACTGGGATTATACCTATATCTTAAACCGGAAATTTTATTTACTATGAGAGTCCCATTAGGAAGTCCGATGCCGTCCAAAGTAAATTCAGAATCATCGACTTCAACATTTGGATGAAAATCAGTAATGATAGTTGAGGCTTTTTTTCGTAGCTTGTCGGGATCTATTGAATCTCTAACTTCAGGTGAATGAACTCCTTTATAGACAGAAAAATGAGCATTTTTAATATACCAGGATGATTGATATTGGTCCCAATGAATATCGAGAAAATCCGTATGACTACGATTTGGATCTTTGAAATTTTCCCTGATGTTCAGCCCACCAATGAGCCTATAATCTTTAGCGGGATCAAGATATATAACTTGATGTTCGCGATGATTCTGATCCTTATAATCTGTAATTAGAAGCAATATACCATTGCTGTCGGTTTTCGTGGATAAATTTGCCGGTCCATTCAATACTCTTCGAATATGTTCGCTAACTGGGGCAAGATACCATAACATAAATGTATCCGGATTGAAGTCATAGCCCAGTTGATGATGGAATTGATACTGTGGATTACTTTCAACTGATGCATAATTTTTACTATGATTTAGTGTAACAGAACATTTCTCGCCTTTTGTCCACACAATTTCTGGTTGACCGCGTTTTCCATCTTCTATGCTAAATTGAGTTGATCGAGACAAGTCTCCTTTGAATACAAAATCAAAAATTTTATCACCAGACTTGAGCTTGGTATGGCGTACATAAAGTTCTGTTAAGGCTGTTCCCCTTCCTGAGAAGGGACGTTCTATAACATTTAAAGCCTTAATAGCAGTATCGAACATTGTCTTCGTTTCTTCTGATGTATTGGAAGCAAATATAGAGGCCGGAGTAATTGTGATGATAAAAATCAAAAGAGCAGATATCCGTTTTCGGTTGGATTTTGTTTTATGTTTTGTAAGGATATAATACATGATAATTTCCCTTAAAATTAAGAAAAGTAGCATCTGATATACTCGTCCTTATAGAAGGTGTAAAACAAGCAGATTTTCCGACCTTCGGAGACGATTTGCTCATCTTGCCGCTTCCTTATCATTGAAGTTTATCCTCGCTGTTGGGCTTTTTCCTGTATGTGCGTCAAAGCTGTATCTTTTGATATCCGTTATGTTCAGGATAACATATATTGCTTGGTTTGTCGAGAATAATAGCCGGATTGGCTTGTTTGCAACGGCATTTTTTTAATCAAATCAACAATCGGGTGAGCGAAAAGAAGGGGAAATATCTGCTTTTTTCTATACTTGATATTATCGGGAAATGCCTGTAAAATACCGGCTTCTCGGCTACGGCAAATTGCTCCGCCGGGATGAATCCGGCTTCGACAAGCTACTTCGCCGGGACAAGTATATTTCTGGATGTATTCGTTTTGAAGAATAAAACGTTTATCTAATATAAAAATGCTTTTTTTGGAGTTGGATATGATTAAAGTTCTTATCACAGACAAACTTGCACAGGAAGGGATTGATTTGCTTAATTCCAAGGATGGCGTCGAAGCCGTAGTTAAAACCGGCATAAGCGAAGATGAGCTTGCCAAGATAATCGGCGAACATGACGGCCTGATCATCCGAAGCGGCACGAAAGTAACCGCCAAAGTCCTGGAGAATCCCGGCAAGCTCAAAGCTATCGCCCGTGCCGGAGTCGGTGTGGATAATATCGATGTCCCTACCGCCACACGAAAAGGCATCCTGGTTATGAATACTCCCGGCGGAAATACGCTCAGCGCCGCCGAACATACGATGGCCCTGATTCTCTCGATGAGCCGGAATGTCGTTCCCGCCTGTGAGAGTCTCAAGAGCGGGGCCTGGGACAGGAAGAAGTACATGGGCAACCAGTTGAACAACAAGGTCCTCGGCCTGATAGGTCTGGGCAGAATAGGCATGGCCGTGGCGAAAATGGCGCAGGGTTTTAATATGAAAATCCTGGGCTATGATCCCTTCGCCGCACCGACGGAGGCCGAAAAGCTGGGCATCGAAGTCTGTGACAAAATGGAGCTCATTTTCAAGGAAGCTGACTACATCAGTGTCCACATCCCGAGGAACGAGCAGACCCTGAATCTAATAGGCGCCGAACAGATTGAAATGATGAAGCCGACGGTCCGGTTAGTCAACTGCGCCCGGGGCGGTATTATAAATGAAGATGCGCTTTACGATGCTTTGGCGAAAAAGCGAATTGCCGGCGCGGCTCTGGATGTTTTTCCCAAGGAGCCGCCGGAGAACAAGCGTTTCACCGAGTCCGTGAATTGCGTTGTCACGCCTCACTTAGGCGCCAGCACGGAGGAAGCGCAAATCGAAGTTGCCGTCGAAGCGGCACAAATCTTAGTTGACGCCGTTAAAGGCGGCCCTGTCAGAAACGCTCTTAACGCGCCATCGACCGCCGGCGCGATGCCGCCGATAGTGAGCCAGTACGCCGAGCTTGCCAGGCGAATCGGAACGGTCGTCAGCACGATTGCCCCCGGGCAGATCAAAAGTGTCGAAGTTCAGTATCGCGGCTCAATCGCCGAGCAGACCGTCGAGCCGGTCACGCTCAGCTTTGCGATAGGTCTGCTTCAGAAGCATTTCGAGATGCCTCTTAACATGGTCAATACGCCTGTACTGGCCAAGGAACGCGGCATCAGTATCGACGAAACGAAGAACGCCGAGGTCAAGGACGTGGTATCGAGTTTCAGCGCCAATGTGGCTATGGATAAAATCACGCGAACGATTACCGGCTCGGTTTTCGGCGGAAAATTGTTGCGTATCATCGAGATCGACGGTTTCAATATCGAAGTTACACCTCAGGGTACCGTTCTTGTTATCTTTAACGACGACAAGCCCGGCGTTATCGGAGCAGTTGGGACAGTTTGCGGCAGGCACAAAATAAATATCTGTACCATGGGCGTAGGACAAAAAGCCGAGCAGCAGAAAGCGATTCTTGCCGTCAGTCTCGATAAGGCCCCGAGCGCCGAAGCCGTCGAGGAACTCGGCAAGCTCGAGTTCGTCAACGAGATATACGTCTGCAAGCTGGATTGAGACCAGCCTTTTTCTATAACAAAGGGATGTGACAATGACCGAGCCGCTTATTATCAGCGTCAGCGGGATGCGGGGTATTATTGGTCGGAACCTCACCGCGTCGGTGGCTGTCGATTATGGCGGCGCGTTCGGGACTTTTTTACGAGCGGCCCGGCCGGGGGAGAAGCTTTCGGTTTGTATCGGCATGGATTCCCGGCCGAGCGGGCAAATGCTCAAGTCCGCAGTGACGGCCGGATTGACCGGCTCCGGTGTCGATGTGATTGACCTGGGGTTGGTGACAACGCCGTGCGTAGGAATTAGTCTGCGGGAGCTTGGCTGCGCCGGTGGTGTCGTAATTACAGCCTCGCATAATCCAATCCGGTATAACGGCATAAAATTACTGTTAAGTAACGGCATCGCTCCGAAACCGGAAGTTGCGGCGAAAATCAGGCAGCTTTTTTTCGACAAGAATTTTACCCGCGCCGATTCGACCGGCTGCGGCAAAGTGACATCCGACGAGATGGCCGATGATAGGCACATAGACAAAGTTCTGGCGATAATCGACAAAGAGGAGATTGCCGCCCGGAAGTTCAAGGTCGCTTTAGACAGTATCAACGGGGCCGGTGCACGAGTGACGAAGAAGCTTTTGGCGGCTTTGGGCTGTGAAGTTTCCGCCGTTAATGATGAGCCGACGGGCCTGTTCACTCATAATCCCGAGCCGACAGCGGAGAACCTGGCGGATTTTTGCCGGGTGGTTAAAGCCGAAGGAGCGGATATCGGTTTTGCCCAGGACCCAGATGCCGATAGATTGGCCATCGTGGATGAAAACGGCAGCTATATCGGCGAGGAATATTCCCTTGTCCTTGCAGCAAAATATATTTTCAGCAAAAAAACCGGTACTCCGTCAGGAGTCCCAAGGACGGCTGCAGCAAACCTTTCGACATCGAGAATGATTGACGATATCGTTCAAAAGACGGGCGGCCGGATTATTCGCACTCTGGTTGGCGAAGCAAACGTGGCCTCGGCCATGCTCGAACATAATTGCATCATCGGTGGAGAAGGCAACGGCGGTGTGATTGATTTGCGGGTCGGGCCAGTCCGCGACAGTCTCGTGGGAATTGCTTTAGTGCTGCAACTGATGGCCGAAACCGGCAAATCGATAAGTGAGCTGGTCGGTGAAATCGGCGGCTATTATATGAGCAAAGATAAGTTTTCCGCCGGGCAGGACCAGGCGCAGCAGATACTCGATTCGGCAAAAGAAATTTTCGCCGGGGCAAAACTCAATGAGACCGACGGCTGCCGATTCGATTTCGACGACGGCTGGCTGCACATCCGGGCCAGCAACACCGAACCGGTAATCCGGGTGATTGTCGAGGCACAAGATCAAATCACGGCTCAAAAATATATCGATGCGATTGCGAAAATACGCGACGAAGTTATAGGCTGAACTCAGGATGAAAGCCAACAAACTGGAAATCATCGGCAGGCAAATCAAGTCCGTGACATATAAGGGAATGATGGCGAATTTTGCACTGTCTGTTGTCAAGCTTGTTGTCGGTTTGTTGGCGAATTCACTTGCGCTTGTGGCCGACGGAATTCACTCGGTTTCCGATTTGGCCACGGATGCTGCTGTTTTACTTGGCGTATTGCTGGGTTCCAAAAAAGCCGACCGCAGCCACCCGTACGGCCACGGCCGGGCCGAGACGTTCGCCGGTATTGTTATCGCTCTGATTTTGATCGTGGTCGGCGGAATCATGATTTATTATGCCACCATCTCGATTGCCAAAGATGAAGTCACGGTACCAAGTTTAGCCGTTCTGGCGGTCGGTGTCGTTTCGATTGTCATCAAGGAGTGGCTCTACAGGATTACACGGCGGATTGCAGTGAAGTCTCACAGCCCTTCGCTGTACGCTAATGCGTGGCATCATCGCAGTGATGCTTTAAGTTCGATTGCTGTTGTTATTGGATTCATTGCTCTTGAATTCGGTTTCGGACACGGTGACCAGGTCGCCGCTATAGCGGTCGGCCTGATGATTATCTGGGTCGGAGTGACAATTATAGGCGATGCTCTTCGAGAGCTGACGGAAGCGGCAATCGATACGGGAACAATCGAGCATATAGAAAGAATTATTAATTCCAACTCGGAGATACGGCACTGGCATAAACTCAGGACTCGGACGGTCGGCAGGGAAGTGTTCCTCGATTTGCACATTCTTGTCGATCCCGAATTGAGCGTATCGTCCGCTCATGAAATATCCGAGAACCTGGAAAAATCCCTCGATGAACAAATAATCCGGCCGATTAACATCACTGTTCACATCGAGCCGGACACTCCCGAAATGCGTAAATAAAAACATATCCGAATGTGACCATTGCACATATCGTGGTTTTTTTAGTTGATTTGAGGCTTATCGGCTAATTCGTTTTTACTGTCGTTTTACTTTCAATCCGGCGGAGTTTTTCCGGTAAAATTATAGAGTGATTCCATACCAAATCAATGAGAATAAGCTTGCAATTTTATTTTCGGTGCAATAGAATGCCTTGCCTTTAAGAACGCGCATTGGTTCAGAAAGGACAGTCGTATAAATGAGTTTTGAGAGTTTTTTCAATCCGCAATCAGTGGCCATTGTCGGAGCTTCTCGCCAGAAGGGCAAGGTTGGCTACGAAATCCTCAAAAATATGATTGAGGCCGGTTATCCCGGCGAGATATATCCGGTCAATCGCAAGGCAGAAGAAATCGAGGGTCTGAAGTGCTATCCGGATCTTGCTTCTATCGGAAAGGTTCCGGAGCTCGTTATTTTAGTAATTCCGGCAAAAATCGTCTCCGAAGTAATGCAGGAATGTGCGAAGATCGGGACGAAATCCGTTGTTATCATTACCGCAGGTTTCAAAGAGGTCGGCAAGAAAGGCAAAGCCCTTGAAGACAGAGTCGTACAGATTGCCAAACAGGGGGGCATCCGTGTAATCGGGCCGAACTGTTTGGGACTGATTGTCCCGGCGAATAAGCTTAACGCCAGCTTCGGCGGCGATCTTCCGGCCGCCGGGGCAATCGCGTATCTTTCGCAATCGGGGGCCTTGCTGGCGGCGATTCTCGATATGGCCAATGCAAACGGCATCGGTTTTAGCAAGCTGGTCAGTATCGGCAATAAAGCGGATGTGGACGAGCTGGATCTGATTAAAGCCGTCTCCGACGATAAAGATACGAAAGTTATTGCAGGTTATCTCGAAAATATCACCGACGGCGATGTTTTCGTTCGACAGGCCGAGCGGATTTCGCATATCAAACCAATTCTTTTGATGAAGTCGGGTGGGACATCGGCCGGTGCCCAGGCGGCTTCCTCCCATACCGGAAGTCTTACCGGCAGCGAAACTGCGTATGAATCTGCGTTCGAGAGGGCAGGGATCATTCGCTGCAACTCTATAAAGCAGCAGTTTGATTATGCCCAGGCCTTCTCGAATCAGCCCCTGCCCTCAGGGCCGCGTGTTGCCGTGATAACGAATGCCGGAGGACCGGGCATTATGGCGGCCGATGCTATCGAGCGGGTTGGGCTTACATTCGCGAAACTGGATGAGCAGACGATTGATAAATTAAAGTCGGAGCTTCCGCCTGCGGCGAATTTTTATAATCCTATCGATGTCCTGGGAGATGCTCTTGCCGAAAGGTACAGCTTCGCATTAAATGTTGTTCTGGATGATACGAACGTGGACACGGTTCTCGTTCTGTTGACTCCGCAGGCGATGACCGAAGCCGAAGCGACCGCTGAGGCAATTGTGAAAATTTCGGGACTGAAATCGACAAAACCCATCCTTGTGTGTTTTCTTGGTGCTTCGAAGGTTGCCGGGGGCGTGGACATTTTAAGGAAGGGCAACATTCCGCAATATGACTCTCCGGAAAGCGCCGTCGAGACGATAAAAGTTCTATCGGAATATGTACGGTGGCGATCCCGGCCGAAACGGATTGTGAAACTTTTCCCGGTGAACCGTCGTAAGGTCGAGAACATAGTCGAAAGACATCTGCGGCAGAAAGTTCGGGAAGTCGGTGAAACCGAATCGAAGGAAATTCTCGAAGCGTACGGTTTTGTGACGCCCAAAGGTTCGATTGCGACCACCGCCGAGCAGGCGGCAAATATCGCCCAGCAGTTGGGATTCCCGGTTGTGCTAAAAATCTGGTCGCCGGATATTTTGCATAAAACCGATGTTGGCGGCGTCAGGATCGGTCTGAGCACCGAGCAGGAAGTAAAAGACGCCTTCGATTTGATGATGTACCGGGTTCCTAAAAAACAGCCGGAAGCGCACATTCTCGGCGTTCTGGTCCAGGAGATGTGCAAGAGCGGCAAGGAAGTGATTCTCGGAATGAATCGGGACCCGCATTTCGGGCCTTTGATGATGTTCGGCATGGGCGGAATCATGGTGGAAGTCCTCAAGGACGTCTCTTTTTATTTGGCGCCCCTGACGGCCGACGAAGCCAAGCAGATGCTGATAAATACCAGGACGTATCAAATGCTCAAGGGAGTTCGCGGCCAGGAAGGCGTTGATATCGATAAAATCGCCGAGGGCCTGCAAAGGCTTTCACAATTGGTGACGGAATTCCCTCAGATTCAGGAAATGGATATAAATCCGTATGTTGTTGGCCCGGAAGGTACAACGCCTATTGCGGTTGATGCAAGAATGAGTTTGGAAGCGTAAAAAATGCAAAAATTCGACTGGGAAGAAAAATACAAAGAGAAAATCAAATCAGCCTCGGCGGCAATGAAACTTATCAAGTCCGGCAACAGCGTTTTCATCGGGACCGGCTGCGGCCAGCCGCAATATCTGGTCGATGCCCTGGTGGAAACAACCGGCGGTATTCGCGACGTTCATATTATTCAACTGTTGACGATGGGAACAGCCCGCTATGCAGATGAAAAATACCGTGACAAGTTTAAGATGAACAGTCTGTTTATTTCGGACAATGTTCGCGACGCCTTCGAGAGGGGAATCGGAGACTATACGCCGATATTTCTTTCCGAGATCCCGATGGAATTCGAATCCGGGCGGATTCCTATCGATTTTGCTTTCATTACCGTATCGCCGCCCGATGCAAACGGTCTGTGCAGCCTCGGTGTCTCGGTGGATATTGTCAAATCGGCGGCGGCAAATGCCAGGTTTGTATTCGCCCAGGTCAACAGTCTGATGCCGCGAACTTACGGCAACAGCTTTCTCCATGTCAATAATATCGATGTGCTTGTTCCCCAGGACGAGAGGATTATCGAGATTCCCGTGCCGGAACCGGATGAAGTGCTGCGCCAAATCGGTCAGAATGTGGCCAGGCTCGTCGAGGATGGTAGCACAATCGAGTGCGGCATCGGAAATGTCCCTCAGGCTCTGGTCGAATACCTGGCTTATAAAAAGGACCTCGGGATTCATACCGAGATGTTCAGCGACTGGATAATCGACCTGGTCGAGTGCGGGGCGATTACATGCGCCAAAAAATCGTTCGACCGGGGTAAAATCGTTGCCAGCTTCTGCATGGGCTCACAGCGCCTTTATGACTACATCAACGATAATCCTTTCTTCGAGTTTCATCCGACGGAATATGTCAACGATGTCAGTATCATAAGCCAGCACGAAAAGATGGTCGCCATTAATGTCGGGCTGGAAGTCGATTTGACCGGGCAGGTTTGTGCGGATTCTCTGGGATACAGGTTCTACAGCGGTATCGGTGGTCAGGTCGATTTTATACGCGGTGCTGCAAGGAGCAGAGGGGGCAAGGCCATTATTGCGATGCCATCTACGGCAAAAGACGGGCAGGTCAGCAGAATTGTCTCACATTTGACCGAGGGTGCCGGTGTCGTGACAACGCGGGGAGACGTCCACTATGTAGTGACCGAGTACGGCATCGCCTATCTGCACGGCAAGACCATCCGCGAGCGGGTGCTGGCGCTGATTAACATTGCCCATCCGAAGTTCAGAAACGAGCTTATTCAGGCCGCCAAGGCCCAGAAATATATTTACCAGGACCAGATTGAGCTGGCCTGGGATCAGGTGGACTATCCGGAGGAACTGGAGCATTACAACACTCTGCGAGACGGGACGGAAATATTTTTCAGACCGGTAAAGCCGACCGACGAGCCGGCCCTTTCAGAAATGCTGTACTCGCTTAGCGAAAAATCCGTACAGACACGCTATATGGCCGGGACAATGGTGTTTCCACACAGTGACGTCCAGCAATTAGCCAACATCGATTACAGGAAAGACATAGCCATTGTCGGCGTTGTCCCCGGTGTATCCGAGGAGGAAATTGTTGCGATCGCCCAGTATTTTCTCGATCCCGACGGGCAGTCCGCCGAAGTCGCTTTTCTGGTCCAGGACGAGTGGCAGAGCAAGGGTATGGGGACATTCCTGCTGGATTATATCACGCAAATCGCTAAGCTCCGGGGCGTCAAGAGGTTCTATGCAAAGGTATTGCCGAACAACAAGCCGATGTTGGCGATTTTTCACAACTCCGGTTACAAGGTCAATACCGAATTCGACGGCGAAGTTTATAATATTTCCTACGATTTAATAAAAGAAACATGAGCTTAGTCCCGGGAAGCCTGCCTCATACTCGGTTCGATGAATGAAAAAGGCGGAAATAAAAAAGCTTATTCGAGTCAGCACAGAAGTAATTAAAGACTGCTCGCTGGAAAACGGGGCTATTATCGCCGCTGATTCCGACAAATCCGTCTATCCGGCCGCCGTCCAGGATTATCGATATGTATGGATTCGCGATGCATCCTATATATGTATTGCCGCCGACATCCTGGGACTGAGGGACATCCCGGAGAGATTTTTCGACTGGTGTCTTAGCCGGGCCGAAGGCTTCCGGGAAACAGGGCTTTTCCATAATGCCTATAGTGTCAACGGGGCAATCCACGGTACGTTAATAGCTCCTGCCGATGTTAAAGTCCCACAAAAAGTAAGTGACAGATACGCACATTTGATACATCACGGGACACAATTTCAGCCGGACCAGGGCGGCACTTTGTTGGTTGCCATGGGTCATCATATCAGGCATTTTGGTATTGGAGAAATATCCGGATATAAAAAACTGATACAAAAGACGGCTTCGGGCATAACGAAATCGTGGAAGGACGGTCGATTTGTTTTGCCGTTTTTTGATTTGTGGGAGGAAAGATGTCTCTTGCCGAGACATAAGAAGGTCCATACGTATTCTTTGGCGATGTGCATAGCCGGCCTGAAAACAGCTTCCGAACTGTTAGGAAAAAACAAAAAGTGGCTTCAGACGGAAAAGGAAATGTCGGGAGTTTTTGCCGAACTGTATTCGTGTCACCCAAATCTGATTCCCAGAACCTTCGGTAACGGCTTGATGTCTCAGCGCAGTAAATGGAAAAAAGAAGATTTTCTGCCGGACGCTTCGTTGTTAGGTCTGGTATATCCGTCGGCAATGGTAGATGCCTTTGATAAAAAGATTCAAAAAACCGTGGATAAGATAATTGAAAAAAATACGATAGATAACGGCGGCTTGTTGCGGTATCCGAAGGATAGATATTGCAGCTCAGTAAAGAACGGCCGGGTCACGCAGACAGGAGCCGGTGCATGGCCGCTGCTGAATTTCTGGATGGCTATCTACCTCTGTATGTGTGGTGACAAAAAAAACGCGGAGAAATATTTCAATTGGCCTCTTGAAAGGATAGATCAATATATCCCCGAACAGATATTTACAGATAAGAGGAAATTGTCAATCCGCCCGTTAGCGTGGTCACATGCAATGTTTGTTATCGCAGCGGATTTTCTCGGCTGTCTGTAGTGCATCCGGAGCGGGATTTTTTACGTGAGAAATTTTTTGTGTTCGATATGATTGGTTTGGTGTAGTGACGTGCAGGTAGTAAATACCGGGTAAAATAATGAAAAACGCAGTCTTTTTATATTCGAAGGAGCTTGAAAAATACGAATATCCGCCGGAGCACCCGTTCAACACCATTCGCGCCAAGCGGGTGCTGGATGTTATTCAGTCCATGGGATTGCTGAGCGGCCCCGGCCGGAGTATAGTGGCGCCTGTACCGGCCGAGAGAGTGGTGCTCAAGAAGTTCCACTCCGCCCGATATCTTCACGCTCTAAAAGCGGCTTCGAGAGGGAAATGGGACGTCGAAGCGTTGAGCATGGGAATCGGCACACAGGATTGTCCCGTATTCAAAGGATTATACGAATATTCGTGTTTGGCCACCGGGGCTACGCTGCTCGGTGCCGATTTGCTGTTCGAGGGCAAGGCCGATATAGCCTTCAATCCGTCGGGCGGGTATCATCACGCAGGTCCGGAAAAGGCCGCGGGATTTTGTTATATCAACGACGTGGCGCTGGCCTGTATCGTACTGGCCGAGCAGACAAAGAAAGTTCTTTATCTCGACGTCGATGTTCATCACGGGGACGGCGTAGCCGAGTTCTTCTACGAACGCAGCGATGTGATGACTATCTCATTACATCAGAATCCCAAAACGCTTTTTCCCGGCACAGGATTCGCCGAGGAGATTGGCCGGGGTCTCGGTGAAGGTTACTGCGTCAATGTCCCTCTGCCGGTCGGCACTTACGACCAGATTTATATGAAGGCGTTCAAGGCGATCGTTTTGCCGTTGATTGGTGCTTATGGTCCGGATGTAATCGTTTTCGAGTTGGGGGCCGACGCCCTTGCGGGTGATCCTCTTGGGAATTTACGATTAACCAATAATGTTTATGCCGATGTGATTAATCAGCTTCTGAGTTTCGGTAAACCCATCCTTGCAACCGGAGGCGGTGGCTATCATATTGGGAACACCGTCAGGGCATGGGCGCTTGCCTGGAGTGTCTTTTGCGGCGCCGATACCGGCGAGGACATGGATGTCGCCGTAGGCGGCGTGCTGCTCGAGAGCACTGAATGGCAGGGAGGTTTTCGTGACAGGAGGCTGGCCGTCAGCAAATCACAGCGTGAAGCAGTAATACCGGTAATCGATGAAACAATAAAGAAAATCAAAGAGACTATTTTCCCCATTCACGGGCTGTAGTACACAGAAGACGGAACACAGAAAACAGAGGACGGATAGTATAATACAGAATCCGGAAGACCCCATACATCCGACGTCCGTCTTCTGATTTCCGAACATAAGACTGCGTATCATTCTGCAATTTTATATTTTTCTTGCCTTGCCCGATAGAATAGCTTAAAGTTTACATTAATGTATGTTTGCGGGAAATGTTCAACATCGAGAAGATGTTCGTGAGTTTAACTATTACTATCAATAGAAATGAGTAAGAAAATCATAGACAACTGGCTTTCGTTGGCTAAATATGATTTAGCGACGGCAGATGATATGTTAAAAACAAAGAGATACCTGTATGTTGCTTTTATGTGTCAGCAATCAATCGAGAAAATCTTGAAGGCATGTTATGTAAAACAGCATACGTCAACTCCGCCATACACTCATAATCTTCTGAGACTCATCAAGGAATTAAGCTTCAAGGACGAAATGGGCGATACGATAATAGCTACGATTGAAGAGCTAAATTCGTACTATATCGAGTCTCGATACACAGAAGACATCGAGGAATTATCAAAATTATTATACGAGGCAAAAGCCGTTTCTGTTTTGAATGCAACAAAGGAGCTTTTCGAATGGATCAAAGCCAGGCTATAATTCGCGAGAAGGTGCTGAGGTTCTACAGGGAAGCCATGCAGCTATTTCCTATTAAAAAGATGCTGCTATACGGCTCTCATGCCAAAGGTCTGGCAACTGAAAATAGTGACATTGATGTAGCTGTTGTCGTTGACCAGGCAGACCATTCTAAACGTATTGAGATTACGGCCAAGCTCTTTCATGCTGCATTCGGTATCGACGCAGCTATTGAGCCAAAGTGCATCTTCTGGGACGAATACATAAATCCCGATAAAGCAAGCATCCTCTCCGAGATCATCAGCAAATCCATTGAGATTGCATAAGTAAACGATTTCTTGAGATGAAATAGATCGTTTTATAAAGGACGCAGTCACATGAAAATCCACATTTTTTTACCGCTTTTGTTTTGCTTTGCCCGATAAAATAGCTTAATATCTCGCACAGCATTTATTTGCGGAAAAATTTAACGTCGAGAAAAAATCAGCGAGTTTTACGGCCAATATCAGTTTTGTACCGTTATCAAAAAGACAAAATAATATCATAATGCAATCACATTTATGCGAGGTAAACCAATGAGTCAGCAATTGGTACAAAAAATATTACTTCTTATTCCCTGGATTATACTTGCAATAATCGTATTAGTTCCCTTGCTGTGTGTCGTTTTGTATAGACGTAAAAAAATTCGGACATGCATCATCTTCAGTCATGTTTGGTGCATGGTTGCATTCTGTTTACTGGGAATATTCATATTGCATACCGTAAGGCACCGGCAGGAAAGAATAGACTATGCTAATAATGCATCGGAGCTTCTGGAAATGTCCGGAATGCTGCGTTCGGGTGAGATCCAAAAGGGTATCACACATCTTGACAATTATTTCGCACAAACACTGTATAGAACAGCCTATGATATCTCGGATGCTAAAATGAGTGAACTAAATCCGGATATACTTTGGGTGTGGCAGAAGGCTAAAGAGTATTTTGATACCTACGAAATAAAAGAACCTTATGCAGGAAGTGTTATACCCCGTTTCCGAAATAAACTTTCACATGTACCATGGTCGGATATGCAGTTGGCAATAAGGACATTTGATCAAACTTTTGGAAATGGTGAAATAGCCGCGGCGCCAGCAATCAATATGGAATCGTGGATAAGTCGACCAATAACAGCCGAAGAGTTAAAGAACAAGGTTATTCTACTTGATTTTTGGAATATTGGTTGCGGTCCTTGTATAGAGTCACTTCCGGAATTACAGAATCTTTATGACAAGTATAGAGAACAAGGATTGTTGGTGATTGCTTGCGCAGGAGGTGACAAACAGAAAACAAAAGAGTTTTTAGATAAGAACGAGTATAATTTTCCAGTAGGTATGGTATCATGGCAAATGTGTCTTGATTATGCAGTAAGGGCAAATCCTTCTTATTTTTTAATCGATCGTAATGGATATCTTGCATGGGGACCAGAGAGTCGTTTACCGACAGATGAAGAGCTAAAGGATTTATTAACCAAATAGTCGTATAATGTCATTCAATACGATCCCCCCAAAAGCTGATGTTTTAGGTGTCAGCTTAAGACGTTAACATCATAGTATTTCCAGCGAATCTATAAAGAAAGGGCACCTGTTGGTGAGGTGCCCTTTTTGTTTTTGGGAGAAATTGCCTGTTTTATGCCGCTGGTTCGGACGCGGCCACAGGTTTTAATGTAGTAGCTAAGAGTCCGGCGAGAATACATGCGATGCCGGCGGGTATAAATGCCCACATCCAGGCTTCCTGTTTTCCCATGAAGCCGCCCAGCATCGGCCCGGCAATGCCGCCGACTCCATAGGCCATAAAGACCCACGGATAGTTTTCGCCGACATTTTTATTGCCGAACAGGTCCGCCGTCGCAGCCGGGAACAGTGCGAAGTTTCCGCCGAAATTGAAGCCGATGATAGCTGCGCCGATATATAATCCCCATTCCTTGCCGCCGATGAAGTAGAAAATAATCATCATAACGCCCTGAAGAAGATTCATCAGGACGATTGAATTTCTCCTGCCGAGATGGTCGGACATTGCCCCCCAGATAATTCTGCCGAGACCGTTGAGTAGTGCGTAAAAAAGCCCCATCGCAGTGCCTGTCATTATCACCGCCTCAGCGCTGTCTATCCCCGCTTTTACAAGGGCATATTTACCGAACAGAGCGATAATACCGATGACCATCAAGCCGGCTCCTGCGCCGAATGTGAAGTTGATAAAAAGCACCCAGAATTGGTATGTTTTAGAAATTTGGGACGGCGTCAGGTTGATGCCCCCTTCACTTCCTTTTCCTTTAGTTGGCGGAGTCCACCCGGCAGGGAGCCAGCCCTCCGGTGGATTGACCATGACAAGAGATCCAATACCGACAAGAGCCGCGAATAAAATTCCATAGAGCTTAAATACCGCGCTGACATCCCATCCGGCACCGAATAGTCCCGTCCATCCGGGAGTAAGATCGTACGGACCAAATCTGAATCCTTGGGTAAGCTTGACCCAGATCAGGGCGCCGAAACCGAAACCCGCGACGGCAAGACCCATAATGAGACCTTTTTTATCGGGAAACCATTTTGCCAGAGCAGCGATAGGACAAACATAGGCAAGCCCGATACCTGCACCGCCGAGCAGGCCTACTCCGATCAGAACTCCCCAGAAATTTGTTCCCATGAATCCTGCGAGCAGATATCCGATACCAAGTATTATGCCGCCGGTAAGAGCGACGATTCTCGGGCCGGATTTTTTCTGCCATTTCCCCGCGATAAGTGCCATAACGATAGCGAACGAAACGAGACCTACCGAGAAAGGCCACTGCGTCTTATCGGTTGCAAAGTTGTATGGTTCTTCTTTGAGTTTTGTTGTGAATGCCGACCATGCGTAGATCGCGCCGAGGCACAACTGGATCAGGATTCCCCCAATCACCACCAGCCACCGATTCATTACTTTTTGCTCGGACATGACGTTTCCTTTCAAATAAAACAGGCCGGATGCGTTTTGATACACATCCGGCTCTATTTTTTTCTACAAGGTTTTTATATGCCTCGACCTTTGACGAGCTCTTCGACCACATGCGGATCGGCAAGTGTGGTGATATCGCCCAGATTGCCCGTGTCTTTCTCTGCGATTTTACGCAGGATTCGCCTCATAATTTTGCCGGAGCGGGTCTTCGGAAGTGCCGGAGCGAACTGGATTGCTTCCGGTGCCGCGATGGGACCAATCTCCTTTCGCACGTGCATGATAAGCTCCTTCTTAAGCTCTTCGCTTTCCTCTACTCCGCCGACGAGAGTTACAAAGGCATAGAGACCCTGGCCTTTAATCTCGTGCGGTATCGGAGTAACTGCGGCTTCGGCGACTTTGTCGTGACTAACGAGAGCACTTTCGACTTCGGCCGTTCCGATGCGGTGGCCGGAGACATTGACAACGTCGTCGATTCTGCCCATAAGCCAGTAATCGCCGTCCTGGTCAACACGGCAGCCGTCACCGGCGAAATAAATATCATCATACATCGTAAAGTACGTATCGATGAACCTGTCGTGGTCACCCCACATTGTTCGCATCATGCCGGGCCAGGGTTTGCGGATACAGAGCTTGCCGCCTTCGTTAGGATCACATTGTGTCCCGTCGTCGCGCAATACCACCGGATCGACTCCGAAGAATGGCTGGTTCGCACTGCCGGGTTTTAACGTATGTGCGCCGGGCAGAGGAGTAATTAAAATACCGCCGGTTTCCGTCTGCCACCATGTATCGACGATCGGGCAGCGGTTTCGGCCGATTTTCTCGTAATACCAGATCCATGCCTCGGGATTGATTGGCTCACCAACCGTGCCGAGGACCCTCAGTGAATCCAGCTTGTATTTAGCGGGCCATTCTTCGCCGAGACGCATCAACGCCCTGATAGCTGTCGGGGCCGTATAGAAGACAGTAACACCAAGTTTATCACAGATATGCCAAAACCGTCCTGCATCGGGATAAGTGGGTACGCCTTCGAACATTACGGAAGTAGCGCCGTTTGCCAGCGGGCCATAGACAATATAGCTGTGTCCCGTGACCCAGCCGATGTCGGCGGTGCACCAGTAAATATCATCGTCGTGAATATTAAAGATGACTTTATGAGTAAACGTACAGTGAACGAGGTACCCGGCGGTTGTATGGACGACGCCTTTGGGTTTTCCCGTCGAGCCGGAGGTATAGAGGATAAACAGCGGATCTTCGGCGTCCATAGGCTCGGCGTCGCATTTTTCGTCTGCTTTCGCCATTTCATCGTGATACCATGCGTCCCTGCCGTCTTTCATTTTACATGGCTCGTCATTGACTTTTATGACTATGACATTTTCTATGGTGGGAGTTTTTTCCAGTGCAACATCGGCGATGTCCTTGAGCTTGATATGCTTTCCGGCACGCAGCGAAACATTCGATGTGATAAGCATCTTGCAGTCGGAATCGTTGATACGGTCCATAATGGCGTCCGAGCTGAATCCGCCGAAGATCACCGAGTGAATCGCACCGATACGAGCACATGCGAGCATGGCTACCGGGAGTTCGAGAACCATCGGCATATAAATAGCGATGCGGTCTCCTTTTTTGATACCTTTCGACTTCAGGACATTTGCAAATTTGCATACTTCCTTATGAAGCTGCTCGTAAGTATATTTCTTTACGGCGTCTTCCGCTTCGCCCTGCCAGAGCAGCGCAACTTTCTTCGCTATCGGCGTGCCGAGATGACGGTCAAGACAGTTGTATGATACGTTCATCTTGCCGTCGGCAAACCATGTGTGCTCGATCTTTCGATTCTTCGTATCCCACGTATATTCCAGAGCCACGCTCGGCTCTTTGAACCAATGCAGGCTTTTGGCCTGCTCCAGCCAGAAGCTGTCCGGTTCGTTAATGGACGCCTCCCACATCTTTTGGTACTGCTCGAGGCTGTTAACATATGAATTAGACTGGACGGCTTTTGGCGGTGGAAAGGTGCGATCTTCGGTCATAAGAGAATCAATACCCTTTTTTTGTTCCATAACGTTCTCCTTGTAGATTAATCGTCAAATTATTTCGATTTTTGTTCTATTTATGCCCTACAGCCGGTTATATGGGTGCTAACAGAACCATGTATTCCAGGTTCTGAATGATTACATGCCCCTTTTGACATAAATACATTGGACAGGTAGTTTTATACAAGGAATCCGAAAAAGTCAACCGAAAAAAGCTCTCCCGTCAGAATTTATAAATAAGGGCTAATTGTGCACGCAGGCTGTCTCCGTCGCCAGAGCCTTTGTATTCGGTTCGCCAGTGCGAAAGCTCAAAGGCAACGTCCGTCTGCTTATTGAGGGCATAATACATGTTTCCGAACACAGAGCGGTTCAGGGTCCTGTCGCCTGTATTTATATCACTGCTGTCCGCATCGTCCGATGCAATTCCTATGTTGAAACGCTTATTATTCCAGGGCCCGAGGCTTGCTGCAATCCAGCCGCCGCTGCTGCCGATTTCTTTGTAGAAAGTCGTCTTTGTTGTGTCGGTGATCACGCCTTGCCCGATCCCGCCTAAGTAGGCATCCAGGTTCTCTCCGGTGAATATTTCGGCTTTGATTGCCAGCTTATTGTTGATGGGCTGTGTGAAATCCATATTTAGCGACCACGTCTTGAATTCCGTATCCTGGCCGGTAGCATTAAGGTCGTATTCTTCCTTTCCCCAGTGTCCGGAAAAGCCAATCGTGGCCTGCTTTTGTTTATACAGAGGAAGTGTAACGCTGACTCTGCCCTGCAGGGACGGGGATCCCGCATCCTCACCCGATTCCGTTCCATTGGGTGCCGCTACGGCGTCGCTTCTGCCGATTGTCCTGGCCAAAGCACCTTCGAGTTTCAAATCGACATCCTCCTTAATGCTCATTTCTTTGGTGAGCCGAAGCTGTGGTCGTCTGTATCCGATATTACCTGTCCACCAGCCGACACTGTAGTTCACCGTTGACGGAAATAACGGGCTGATTACATCTGATGTCTGACCGGCGATAATATTGAACCTGCTCTTGGGCCAGTCTAATTTGAAATACGCATGCCGCATCATCAGGCGGGATTTGTTCTCGTCTCCGCCTCCATAAAAATCCACTTCCACGCGCCCGCTGGTTTTCATTGAACCATTGTCCGGCCCGTTGATTAACATCCCCAGCCGGGTCTCGTTGGTGGTCATATTGAACTGGTCGTCGTTATCGTTGGTGCTTTCCGAATCTACCCACTTGGCATAGTTGCCGTTTTCGATCCGTGACGAATCGTAGGCTGAATCCAGTTTCAGATGGCCGTATAGCTGGATGTCCAGGTTCGACCATACCGGCTTAGGTAATGTGTCGCTTGTTGTACCAGTCTGCTGTGCGACGATTTTTTTCAGGTCTTTCAGCTCCTTGTCAAGCTGATCGACTTTTTGCCGCAGCTCGGCGTTCTCATTGGCCATACCGCCGGCGCCCGCTGCACGTGAAAATCCTGCCGCGAATATCACCAGCACGACACCGAGTAAGTACGTTGTTTTTCTCATTTTTTTAACTCCTTCTTCATTAGTTTGAAACTTATTGTGGGTATTTATTCGATAACATGATACCCTGTCCAGCTCCTGCCGGGCAAAACACACTTATAATAATAGTATAAAGCTTGGTAATATATAACCTTGTCTTTATAAATCGTCAACAAACTATGTAGAAATGTCTCGTCCTCTGTTTGGCTACAGGCAGTTTTTCTCTGGTATGAAGGACAGTAAATCCTTATTATGATGTATTAATGTCCTATAATATCATGCTTAATAAGAGTGTTAGTTGTAAAAACTTATATCCATACGCTTTTTCTGCCAAATCCGTGATTTCAAATTATTATATCCGGCTCAAAACCGGATCGTTTAAGACAATCGCATATTATTCGATATCGAGTCCGGTGTTGATTTTAGCGGATTCGACCGTGTTGTAGAGCAACATTGTTCTGGTCATCGGGCCGACACCACCGGGGACCGGAGTAATCAAAGAGGCCTTTTCTTTTATCGCCTCGAAATCGACATCGCCAACGAGCCGGTAACCTCTTTTTTTTGTTGCATCCTCGATGCGATTGACTCCGACATCGATAACAACCACACCTTCTTTGACCATTTCCGCTGTAATAGTATTCGGACGACCGGCGGCGGCAACGAGAATATCGGCGTGTTTCGTGTGAGAAGAAAGGTTTTTGGTGCGTGTGTGGCAGATAGTCACGGTGGCATTGGCATTCGGTTTTTTCTGGATCAGCATGTTTGCCAGGGGCTTGCCTACGAGGTTGCTTCGCCCGACGATGACCACCTCGGCTCCTTCGATAGTTACGCCGCTTCGTATCAATAACTGGACGATTCCGTGAGGGGTACAGGGCAGGAATGCATTTTCGCCTATCATCATCTTGCCGACATTTACCGGATGAAAACCATCGACATCTTTCGCCGGATTAATGGCAAACAGGACTTCCGACTCGTTAAAACCTTTGGGCAGAGGCAATTGGACCAGGATGCCGTTGATTTTAGGATCGTTGTTCATTTTCTGAATGAGTGCCATCAGTTTTTTCTGGGAGATTGAAGCCGGCAGGCGATTATCGTCGGAATAAATTCCTATTTCCTCGCAGTCGCGTTCCTTGGCAGTGACATAAGATTGTGACGCCGGGTCATCACCGACCAGAATTACTCCCAGGCCGGGGACGATTCCCTGTTTTTTCAATCTGGCTACTTCTTGTTTTAATTCGGCTCTCATGTCGGCGGCAATTTGTTTACCGTCTATTATTTGTGCTGCCATCTGTTGAATACTCCCGTTTTTGATGTAGTCCATTAATACGATAAGATTAAAACAGGCCCTGCACCTTGCCGGTATCGACATCCACATCAATTCTGCGAAATGCCGGATTGGAAGCTGTTCCCGGCATCAGCTTGATCGCGCCTGCAACCGGCACGATAAAACCGGCACCTTTATAAATCAAAATGTCGCTGATGGGAAGCTCCCAGTCTTTCGGTTTTCCCTTGAGGTCCGGGTCATGTGAAAGGCTAAGATGCGTTTTAACCATGCAAGTTCCCAATGTCCTCGCGGCCGGGTCGGCTTCCAGGGTCCGGGCTTTTTTCAGGGCCTTATCCGTATATGTAACACCGCTTGCCCCGTAAACTTCTTTGGCGATTAGTTTGATACGTTCTCTGAGCGGCGTATCCAGGTCGTAAAGAAACTGGAAATTGTTCTTCGAATTACAGGCATCAATCACAGCCTCGGCCAGCTCGATTGCCCCTTCGCCGCCTTTGAGCCAGTGCCTCGACACGGCTGCGTGAGCGCCGCATTGCTCGGATATTTTACATACAAGCTCTGTTTCCCTGTCACTGTCGGCTTCGAAGTGGTTGATGCAGACGACCGGCTGGACGCCGCTTCTTTTGACTGTTTCGATATGAGCGATGAGATTCTCGCAGCCTTTTTCGAGAAGTTCGAGATTTTCGGTAATATATTCCTCGCTCAATGGTATGCCGGGCTTGACGACGGGTCCGCCGCCGTGCATTTTCAAGGCGCGAACGGTGGCGATGATAACAACAGCGTCCGGGACAAGACCGGAGATACGGCACTTGAGATTCCAGAATTTCTCGAAGCCTATGTCGGCACCGAAACCGCTCTCGGTGACATGATATTCGCCCAATTTTGTTCCAAGCATATCCGCTATAATGGAGCTTTGCCCGATGGCGATGTTGGCAAAAGGGCCTGCATGAACGAAAACCGGCTGGCCTTCGATGGTCTGGAGCAGGTTCGGATGTATCACATCGACCAGCCAGGCCGTCATTGCACCATCGACCTCAAGGTCGGCGGTTGTCACTTCGTTGCCCTTTTTATCATAGGCTACAACGATTTTGGCGATCCGGCTGCGCAGGTCTTTCAAACTCTTCGCAACCGACAGAATCGCCATTACCTCACTCGATGCGGTCATTTGAAAGCCCGAATCCATCTCGTAGCCGTCCATTTTTCCACCCTGGCCTATCCTGATATTTCTCAGTGCTTGGGCGCAGAAATCCATCGCCCACTTCATCTCGGTGCGTTCGGGATCGATATCTATTCGTGTAAGGTTGCTTTTGGCAAGTCTGGCGTCGTCGTAGTTTCTCTCGTGCTGCATACGCGAAGTCAACGCGACCATCGCAAGATTGTGGGCATTCGTGATGAAATCGATGTCGCCCGTCAGGCGGATGGAAAGCGGTGTCAGGGGTATGCATTGTGCCAGGCCCCCGCCGGCGGCCGAACCTTTGATGTTGAAAGTCGGACCGCTGCTCGGCTGGCGGATTGCTCCGATAGCCCGCTTATTGAGTTTGCCTAATCCTTCGATCAGACCAATCGTCGTAGTTGTTTTACCTTCACCCAGTGGCGTCGGCGTAATTGCGGTAACATCGATGTACTTCGAGGTCGATTGCTCTGCCAGGCGGGAAAGGACTTTCTGGTAATCTACCTTGGCCAGATTCCGACCCATAGGAAGCAGCTCCCCGTCCTGCAGGCCCAGCTCTTCGCCTAACTGAACTATGGGTTTCATTACTTCCTCGGCGGCTTCGGCAATCTGCCAGTCTTTGGTCTTTGTCGGGTCAAGTTTCATCGTTTGCTTTTATCGCTTCCGGTTCCTAACTGTTGTTTCCAATCTGCGATTTATCCTCCAAAAAATAAGTTTGTTCCCGAACTCATTTCGTTGTTCGGACCTGCAAATTCGTTCTATCCTTGTTAAAAATTAACATTTTGCACAATAAATGCGATTATCCTTTGGTATTTCCGGGACTATTTTGCCCCGTGTTATCCTGATGACCCCTTCCGGAGAGGCCGTTATAAAGGCCGTATCATAGGGGATATGCCCGAATGTTTCAACCTCATTTAGTAAACATTGTTCGATATGATTGTTAAAAGGATTTTGTCGTTATAATGAAGTATGCGTACAGCTTATGGAAATAAAACCAACTCCGGGTATCGAGCCTTTAGTTGTGTCCTGTCGGGCATATTTATGGATATCGGCCACAGGAAAATTAGTTTATATTTGCCGAGTCCATTGTTATAGATACTTTCTGGCGAACGCCGGAGGTTGGCAGTGCGAAGCAGGTAATGTTTCCTATGCCTTTCTTTGGGTGTTCGGTCCATATTCGTCCGCCGTGTATCTCCACCAATTCTTTGGCTATCCGAATACCCAGGGCGATATCCTCCCGGCCGGTGCGGAACTGTTCCCTGATCCAGTCTGAGTTGTTGATTAGAGTATGTATCTGGTTGGGTCCGAGAGTCGGTCCGCTGTCTTGTATCTCCACTACAAGCTCGCTTTCGCTGTCTCTGATGTGAATGTCAACATGATTGTTTGCGTGCGAGAGCTTAATCGCCCGGTGGAGAAGGTTACTCAGTACTTGCACCATCCTGTCATAGTCGGCGTTAACAAGAAGCTCGGAGTTCGGCCCGTTGTTCCGAATCTCGATATTTTTTTCTGAGGCGTATGGCGCCAGGGCTTCGGCAACCTGTGAGACCAGAGTGGAGAACTTGAATTGCGACCGCTGGAGATCGATTTTATCAGCGTTGATTTTTGAAATATCGAGATAATCATGTATGATCATTGCTGCCCGGTCGATGTTTCCGTCGGCCAACAGTTTTTGGATGGTCTCTGCCACAAGGACGGCAACATCATTGTGAAGCTGATTTCTCTTTTTGAATTTCAGACTCGTTGTTCGCAGCTCGTCCTCGACAAGAATACGTTCGGAAATGTCACGTGCTACGCCGACAATGGCCACGTCGTTTCTGTTTGAATCTTTAATAGTGGACCTGGATAATGAGACCGGAAATATGCTGTCGTCTTTGCGTCTGTGGTAAAATCCGACTTCCCAGCTGCTTCCGAACGAGCGGGTCTGAAATACACTTCTCGTATTTTCCCCCTGGTTTTTCTGTATCCAGAGAATGCCGCTGTTTTTTCCGACGATTTCTTCCTCGATGTATCCGTAAGTCTTACAGAACGCTTTGTTCACGAAGATAATCATGCCTTTCATGTCGGTGATATAGACACTGTCCTCGGTACTCATCACGGCGCCCGAGAGCAACTGGAGTTTCTTTTCCATTTGTTTGTGGTTGATTGCATTTTCTACTGTTATCGGGATCGCCTTGAGGTAGTTTTGATCTACGTCTTTTATCAGATAATCGTAAGCACCTGCTTTCCATGCCTTAACAGCCGTTTCTTCGTCGCCGGCGCCGGTGACAACAATGATCGGCATGTTCTTGGCCAGCTCGAGGATATCGAATGCAGTGCCGTCCCCGAGGTCGTGGTCCGAGATAACGATATCGAATTTCTCGGGTCCCAGGACCCGCTTGGCCTCTGAAACGGACCCGGCAATAACACAATCGTAAGGGATGGAATTTATTTCCACAAATCGCTGAAACATTCGTTGCTCGATCTGGTTGTCTTCGATTAGCAGAACTTTATATCTTGTAGTTTCCATATAGTTATTCTCCGTTCGGTGGTTGCTCGCATAGAGTCCAGTATCTGCCGATTGCACTGAGTGTATTCTTGGACTTTTCGTAATCCTGGGACTTGACCATATACCCGGCGGCCCCAAGCTCAAAGCTTTTGTTAATATCTTCGCGCGCATTGGACGTCGAGTGGATGACAACGGGGATTTTTTTCAGCTTGTCATCCGCTTTGATTATAGTTAGAAATTCCTGACCGTTCATTTTCGGCATGTTCAGATCCAGCAGGATCAAGCATGGTTTTTTATTGGTCTGGTTTCTGAGGTACGTCAGAGCTTCCTCGCCGTTACGTGTCGGAACCAGTTGAGTCTTCCTGTTCAGGTCCGTCAGCGCACGTTCTACGGTTGTCTTATCTACCTCGTCATCTTCAACAAGCAGTATTGGTTTGTAGTGTATCATGTTTGGTTTCCTGTTCCTGTTTGGGTAAAGTGAAAAAGAATGTGCTTCCCTGTCCGACCACGGATTCGATCCAGATTTTGCCGCCATATAAATCCACGATTTTTTTAGCTACCGTAAGACCGACGCCGGTACCTTCGAACTCGTCTTTTACTGAAAGGGCCTGGAACATTTTAAAAATTCTTTCGAAATGCTTTTCCTCGATTCCGGGTCCATTGTCGGAGACGCTGAATTTCCAGAAGCCATCCTCTTCGGTAAATCCTATTTTGATCTTGCCCTGCGGCTTGTCCATGTATTTTATGGCATTGACCAGCAGGTTCTGAAATAATTGCATCATGTGTGTTTCCTGACACCGAAAGCCGGGAAGTTTGTTCTCAACGGTCACTTCGATGTTTTCCGGTGGAGCGACCATGTCAATGACCTCCCGGATAAACTCGTCCAGATCGACCATAACCTGTCCCTCGTCAACCCGACCGACCCTCGAATATTGAAGGACGCCGTCAATCAGGTTATACATCCGTTCGACCCGGCCTAAAAGCAGGTGCATCTGTTCATTGGCTTTCTCATCGAACTTGTCCTTGCAGTCTTCCAGTATCCAGTTGGCTAAGGTTTTGATACCGCGAAGCGGCGCCTTTAGATCATGCGAAATAATGGAGGCGAAATCCTTTAGCTCTGTGTTTACGTTATCCACTTTTTTAAGCAGTTCGGCCAGTCTCAGCTCGGCCTGTTCGCGTTCGGCAATCTCCAGCTTTAGCTGGTTGTTCGCCTCGGTTAGCTTGTCGGTTCGCTCTTTGACCATTTGTTCCAATTCTTCCATTTTCGTTTCAGCCTGCCGGGCAAGATTCCATTTTTCTGTGAGGGCTGCGGCGAGTTGTGCAACCTCGGCACTATCGAACGGTTTTTTCAGAATTATAAGATTGTCTGATTTTCCAAGACGTTCGGTTATATCTCCCCAGGAATAATCTGAATATGCCGTACAGATGACTACCTGTATCTTGTGATCAACCTGCCACATTTGCTCGATTGTTTTGAGACCATCCCAGCCCGGCGGCATTCGCATGTCCACGAACGCCAGTTCGTAAGGTCGGTTCTCGGAACAGGCCTGCTGAACTTTCTCTACTCCTTCTTTTCCTTGGGAAGCGAAGTCGAGATCGAAAACGTTTTTAGTCTGGGATTCACTTTTTGTATTACCGAAAACCTCGTCTCTAAGCGCATCCAGAGCCGGGCTCTTTTGTTCTTCGAGGAGAATGGTTTGAAAATCCTTATGAATATTGGGATTGTCGTCAACCACTAAAATACGATGTACTATCGCTTTTTCCACTTCATTCATGTCGTTGCCTCCTGTGTCTTGAATGGTAATTTTATAGTGAATACGGCCCCCTGGCCTATGCCGTCGCTGTGGGCTTTAATTGAGCCGTTTAATTCGTTAACCGACAGGGCCGTGCTGTGCAATCCGAATCCGTGCCCTTTCTTCTTTGTTGTGAAACCGTGTTCGAATATTCGCGTCATGTTCTCTTCGGAGATACCGATGCCGTTGTCGCAGACTTCAATCTGGATATTGTCGTTGTCGAGATTTTTGACGTTAATTGTCAGTTTCTTTTCGTCTTTGTCGCTTTTGGAAAGGGCATATATCCCGTTGCTGATCAGGTTTGTCAGAATCTGTAGAACCTTATGACGATCAAGCAGGATGGCCGGCAGGTTGGCAATTTCCCGTCGGACTTCCACGTTGTTTCTCGATAGCGCCTCGGCGTTTATCTGAATCGCGTCTTCGATAAGTTCCGCTATTGAGGTCGGTTCGATAAGACCCTTTGTGTTGCTGTATGATTGCTGAAGCTGGATGATATCGGCCACGTGCTGAACATGCTTGGTCAAAGCTTCCAGAGCTTCGAGGCAGCGTTCCTGTTCGTCGATCAGCTCTTTCGATAAGTTGGCGAGGAACACGGGTAGTTTCTTGCCTCGTTCCTGGTTCATCATGAAACTACCGAGCTCATTCGAATGTTCTTCGAGTAAATTAACTGCGTCGCCGAGATACGAGACTTTCGAGTTGCGGATTCTTTTCTGGATCGACTCGGCGGTGACACTGACGCTGTTGAGGACATTGCCTACGTTGTGCAGCACACCTGTTGCCACCTCGGCCATGCCGACCTTGCGTGCCGTCTCGAGCAGTTTTTCCTGTGCTGCCTTTAGCTTGGCTTCGGCTCGCTTGCGCTCCGTAATATCACGCGCAATTGCCATGATATATTCCTGTTTATCCTGGTTGGTAAGTTTCAAACTTGTTTCCACAAAGAACTTCGTGCCGTCCTTGCGCCTGTACAGGGCTTCTTTAACAATATCACCTTTTTCCCTAAGCTCTTGTATTTGCTGCTGCCAGGCCGAATCATCCGGTACTGATTCTTCTATGTTCTTCATAGTGACTGTATTGAGAAATTCCTTTCGTGTGTATCCGAGGCTGTCGCAGGCCCTGTTGTTTACGTCTATGAAGCGGCCCCATTTCGGCTCAACAGCAAAAATACAGTCATTCGAACGCTCTATCAGATTCCTGAATAATCTCATCTTTTCTTCGGCCTTTTTGCGTTCGGCTATACTACCAAGCCACTCCGCTACCGCACTTAACAAATCATCTTCTTCCTTGAGTAAAGTTTCTTCGTCGTTTTCGATCTTGCCTCCGAGATGATAAACTTCGATCACGCCTACGTCTTCCTCGTGTGCTCTGATCCCTGTATGTCGGCTTATTTCGCTTTTTTCGAAGTTGTCTGTTTTATAACGTACCCCGTCGAATGTCAGCCTTACACATGTACTTTCGGGATATCGGTATGCCTCGCGAATCAAATAGACCGTTTCCTGGAATATCTGTTCCAGAGGTATTTCCTGGCGATTGACGATCTTGGACAATGCATATAAACAATTAAGGTTTTTGAGATGCTGCTGCAGTTGTCTCTGGTCCGGTGGTCGGTCTGCTATTTCTGTTTTGAGTTTTAAATTGGCGGCCTCCAGCTCTGCCGTTAGTTTCTGTACTTTTTCTTCGAGACGTTTGTGACGCGCTCTTAGTCCCTTGGCTTCGAGCTTGGCGTTTCTGACATATTCGTTTTGGTCAAGGACGTCGGAGATAAATTTGCTCTGGAAGTACGTAAGAGCGATCGCGACCATGATCGAAATAATAGTGCAGTGTGTTATATTATTTGTAAGCTTTTTTTGCATTAACCAAAAAACTAACACGATGATTGCGACAAATACTACTGTCGATGTGGTCATTTTTACCGTTTTCTTTATTTCCATTTTTCAGTTTCTTTTAATATTTTGTATAAATTATTTTTCTTTGTGTCACCTCGTGGTTTTATATTGAATTCGCATAACCTGTTGCACATTTATTCAATTTGTGTTTAAGCCCGGTAAGTGTCTCCCGTTTGTCCGTTTCAAATATCATCTGTTCCGGCAGAATGAAGACCGGTTGTTTTTCCTGAGCAAGTTGAAGCTTGTTTGGACCGCCTTCGTCCGAGCAAACCTGAAAACCGCAGAATTTCTGTTTGCGCTCTGTGGTTGTTCGTATAAGCTCGTCATCCTCAACGACTACTGTGGGGACCCATTCACTCATGCAATTTTCCTTATTCCAGGCTCCTGCAGATGTTCCGCCGGAATCATGGTTACGATGAACGTCTGCAAAATATCTTTTCGAGCCGCAATTTGTAATGTCCCATAAATCTATAGTCTAAGTTCTCTCTCTAAGTAAACGAGGTTATCGACATCTCCTGACTATGGATTTATTAAGAAACGGCATTTTTTTAAGCCAATATTACTTCCGGGAGTTTGAGATACTTAGCTGCATATAAGAATTTCAACTCTATATTGACCATTGACTATTGAATATTAACCTTTTACTATTGAAGATGACTTGACAGGTACGATCGGGTATTCTGTGTAGGAGCGATAGTTATGATCGGGATAATAGGCGCCAAAACAATAAATGGTATAAACAATATAGGACGTTATGGCCGATTTCTCTGGCAATCGTCGATTGCGTCTCTGAGCAGTTGTTTGGACAAACTCTCATATCCTTTAATATGGACCCAGATGTATATCATCGGTGTACGCAGTGTTCCTGTCGTTATGATAACAGGTGCCTTTGTGGGAATGACTTTGGCAGTCCAGGCATATGATCAGCTTGCCGGTATGGGTCTCGAGGAGCATTTGGGTGTCTTGATAAATATCTCGGTTGTCAAGGAATTGGGGCCGGTGCTCGCTGCGGTTATGTTAGCCGGCCGTGTCGGTGGAGCTTTAACTGCCGAATTGGGAACAATGAATGTTACCGAACAAATAGATGCCGTCAGAAGCATGGGGACCGACCCGATTCGATATCTGGTTGCACCGAGGATACTGGCCTGTTTGCTGCTAACACCGTTCTTAATTATATTTGCGGTTTTGTTGGGCATTATCGGTGGGTATTTTGTCAGTGTTGTTCAATTGGGTATTAATAGTCGGGCTTATTGGAGTTTCAGTGCTTCGGGTGTGGAATTGTGGGATGTCTCGATCGGGGTTGTAAAAGGTTTCTTTTTCGGCGTGGCAATCGCCGCGATTAGCTGCTATAAGGGTTTTACCTGCAAGGAAGGCGCTCAGGGTGTCGGGCAGGCGTGTACCGAGGCGTTTGTTGCCAGTTTTATTTCCATTCTGGCCCTGGATTTTGCACTGGCCATTGTTTTCAAATCGATTTACAATACGTTTTGGCCGATTAGATCTCTGGTATGATACTAAACGGGCGGTTATAAACTGAGGTTTTTTCGAGACTCGATTGGATTAGGGCCGAAAGTGATGGGGCAAAACAGGAAAAATCAGGAATCTCAGACCAATCATAACAGCATTCTGGAAGTGAGGAGCCTGACTAAGAAGTTCGGTTCCAATCTTGTGCTGGATAATATTACTCTGTCTATTGAAAAGGGCAAGACTACCGTTGTGATCGGAGCCAGCGGATGTGGGAAAACGGTTTTTATCAAACATCTGATTGTTCTGCTAAGGCCGAGCTCCGGGGAGGTTTATTTTGATAAAAAGAGAATCGATAATCTCGAAGAGAAGGAATTGAATAGGATACGTACCCATTATGGTTTCCTTTTCCAGGGCGGGGCGCTTTTTGATAGTCTCAGCGTCAGTGAAAATATCATATTTCCGATCAGACAGCACTTTAAAGATCCGGACTGGAGGCAGGTCGAAGAGCTTGTAAAGTCAAAGCTTGCGATGGTCGGACTCGACGGTTTTCAAAATTATTATCCGGCGGACCTTTCCGGGGGACAACGCAAGAGAGTAGCTTTGGCGAGGGCTATCGCCCTGAATCCCGAGATCATTTTATACGACGAGCCGACGACCGGCCTTGACCCCATTCGTTCGGATATCATCAACGAGCTTATTCTGAAGCTGCAAAGAGAGCTTGGCGTGACAACAATTGCCGTTACGCATAATATGGCCAGTGCTTACAAAGTCGCGGACCGAATAATTATGCTGCACAACGGCAAGATTATCGCCGACGGCGATGCCGAGCATATTCGCAACCATCCGCATCCCGTCGTTCAACAGTTCATAAACGGACAAGTTGGCGAGGACGACCTTGCTGTTCTGCGGACGAAGAGTTCCATTTCTCAGGCACAGTTTTTGCCTCGTGATTTCGAGTAAAATAAGTAGAATTCATCCATGTCACGAACCGGTTTGTAAGTGTAATCATAAAAGTTTAATTCGAAAATGAACAACGTTCCCGAACAGATTGCCTCCGAGTTATCTCAAGTTATCCGCGGCGATGTTTATGCAGACATTTTATACAGAGCGGCTTACAGCACTGATGCGAGTATTTATCGCATAGTGCCGCAATGCGTTGTTATGCCGCGAGATGCCGGTGATATAGCCGCGGTCATCAGGTATGCCCGTGCTAAAGAGATACCGGTTGTTGCCCGCGGGGCCGGGAGCGGTCTGGCGGGTGAGTCACTCGGCAGCGGCATCGTTTTTGATATGGCCCGGTATATGAACAGGATTCTCGGAACACGTGACGAGGGCCGGACGGTCACTTGTGAGCCGGGGGTAGTGCTGGACGATTTGAACAAATACCTTGCTGGGTTCGGCAGAAAAATCGGGCCCGACCCCTCTAGCGCCGACCGAGCAGTCGTCGGTGCCTGTCTCGCTAATAATTCGACAGGTGCACACTGGCTCAAGTATGGCTATATAGGTGACTATGTGGAGAGCATCGAGGCCGTTCTGGCCGACGGCGGTATAGTCGAATTCATAAATGATTTCGATCCGGAGCGCTCACGGGACGATGACGTTGCCCATATTGCACGAGAATGTCTCGCGTTGCTGTCTGATAAACAGGATGTCATCACAAATGCACTGCCTGAATCCCGCCGTAATCGAAGCGGTTACTCGATAGCGGGAATTTGCCGCAACGGCAAAATCGATTTGGCCCGGCTGATGGCAGGCTCGGAAGGGACATTGGCGATTTTTACAAAGTTAACGCTCAAGACTGTCCCCGTCCCGGCGGCGAAAGCCCTGCTGCAGCTCGAATTCGATTCTCTTGAGAAAATGGCTCAGGCGGTGCCGATTATCGTCGCCGGCGGCGCATCTGCGTGCGAGCTGATGGATAAAACTCTTATCGATCTGGCGTTAAAGGCTTTTCCCGAATACAGTGACATTCTACCGGCTGGTGCCGCTGCGGTTCTTTTGGTCGAACACACTGGCCAAACACACGAGCAGGTAAAGGAAATGATCGAAAAGACCGACCTGGCGGTTGGACAATTAGCGAGCGGACGAACCGGCTATTTTGACCCGGCCAGACAGGCGCGATTGTGGAAGTCACGCACAGACGCCGGCCCCCTGCTGTATCGGAAAAGACGCAGAGAGCACCCTGCCGAATTTATGGAAGATGTTTCCGTCGATCATCGCAAACTCGGCCGGTACATTGCCGATCTGCAGGAAATTGGTGAACGATACAACGTTACCATGTCGTTTTTCGGCCACGCTGGTGACAGCGAGCTGCATTTGCGTCCCTATTTGGATTTGACCGAGCCGGACGAGCGGACAAAAATGCAGGAGATTGCGAAAGATGTCTTTTCGCTTGCCCTGTCACTTGGCGGTTCCATCAGCGGCGAACACGCCGATGGCCTGGCAAGGGCGGCATTCATCCGACAGCAGTACGGCGACGAATATTACGAGCTTCTATGTAAAATCAAGAAGATATTCGATCCCGACGGCATGCTCAATCCCGGCAAAATCCTCAACGATGATCCTGACATAATGGTAAAGAATCTGCGACGGCAAAATAAAGTCCTGCCCGAGCGGACGAAAAGCGATTTACTTTTCGACAAAGACGAGCTTGAGCTGGAAATCGAGCAATGCTACGGCTGCGGGCTGTGCCTGAGCAGGGAATCCGATTTACGGATGTGCCCCGTGTTTCGAGCGATGGGAGAAGAATTAGGCAGCTCACGGGCGAAAGCGAATATCCTCCAGTTCTGGGCGACGGGTCAACTGGACGATAAACAATTCGATTCTGCGCAGTTCAGGAAGTTCCTGGATTTATGCGTGAACTGCAAGGCCTGCAGCCTGCAATGTCCCTCGGGAGTGGATATCTCCAAACTAATGGCCGCCGCCAGGGCACGTTATGTCAGGCGAAAGGGCCTTCGCCTCCCCGAGCGCGTGCTGAGTAACAATCGATACCTCAGTATGCTGGGCGGTATTTTTTCGCCCGTTTCGAATCTTTTTTTGCGGCTGCCGTTTTTTGCCTGGCTGCTGGAAAAATCCGCCGGTATCGATAAGCACAGGGCGATGCCGAAGTTCGGACGAGGCTCGTTCCTCAAAGCCGGGCGGAAATATCTTGCCTCTTGCAAACCGATTGAAAAGCCCGTCGATAAGGTGGCATATTTTGTAGATACGTATGCCAACTATAACGACCACGAATTAGGCTTCGCCGTGCTCGATGTCCTAAGGGCCAACGATATCGAGGTCATTCTGCCGAAGCAATTACCCGCCCCGCTGCCGGCGATTGTTTACGGCAATGTCAGACGGGCGCGACGAGACCTGTCTTACAGCGTCAAGCATCTGGCAAAGACCGTGCGCGACGGCTACAAAATCGTTTGTTCCGAACCTAGTGCCGCACTGTGCCTGAAAGACGAGCTTCGCCATTTCGTTGCCGGTGAGGACGCCGAAATCGTTTCTGAAAATACATACGAGCTGATGAACTATCTTCTCGGCCTTCACAGCCAGGGCAAGATACGCAGCAAAAAGAATTATGAACATCGAATAACGAATAATGAATATCGAAATTCGGAGTTCGGCATTCGACCTTCGACATTCTCAAAGGAATACGTTTATCATCTGCCCTGCCATTTGTGTGCAGTCGGCGATGGTACGGCGAGTATAAAACTGCTGCAGGAGCTTTGCGGCGTAAAAGTCGTTGACCTTAAGGCCGGCTGTTGCGGCTTAGCCGGTACGTTCGGCATGCAAAAGAAAAATTACGAGCTTTCCTCCCGGATCGGCTCCGGCTTAAAAGAGGCCCTGGAAAAATCACCCATAAAGGACGTCCTGACCGAATGCGCAGCCTGCAAAATGCAAATCGAGCACATCAGCAACTGCATCGTCCGCCACCCAATCAAAGTCCTGGCCGAGTGTTTCTGTCAGCGACAACCTATTTAGCCCCCAGCCCTGTGCTGGGGGGAAATTGGCTTTGTTTTTTCAAATTCCTTTACGCAATACGCACCACGCATCACTCAATACGAAAGGGATTGGGTTCGTTTTTTCAAATTAGTTTAGCCGTAGCCAGTACGGCTACGGTCAACCGCGGACAATGCCCGCGGCTAACAGATTTTTATCCCTCTATTACCCCCATTTTTTCCTTCGTTATTCAGTATTCAGTATTCGATGCTCGTCCTGAGCTTCGTCGAAGGATTCACGATTCCATGCCTGCTATTCGCTAATGACTATGAACTCTCCGTAGTTCATAGCTAATTTTACCCAAAAACCGCCTTAACGCAATAAAAATCCCCATTTCTTCCGTAAAAACGCCCTTTTTGAGAAAAATGCTCCTGACCCCATTTTTCTCCGATTTGCATTTTTGAGTAATAATTCTTATATTTTATAGGGCGCGAGATGATTGTATTTATCTTTGGGAGAAAATCGAGATGCATATAAAAGATATTACACAATCAAAATTGCTGTTATTTGCTGTTTTTGGAGTTGTTTTTGTAATCATAGTTGTTATTTGCCTTTTTTCCGACACTCCCCTTACCGTCAAAGCCGACATGAAGGAAGCTGGTGGGTGTTTTTCAAATACTTCGGCAGATAAAAACGGCTTTTTCCCCTCGGAACAAACTCCACGAATCGAGGCGATTTGTATTTCCAACATAGGCAAATCAAGCATATACGCTCAGGGAAATTTTGCTTATGAAGGCGAGACTATTGATGGATTCAGAGTCCTCAAAATATACCCGGACAAGGTGGAGTTCGAAAAGAACGGAAAAACAATTACTGCAGTTTTCCCTCGACCATGAAACCGGCAAATTAATCTTGTATAAAAAAGTGGTTCCCGAAAGCTGAGATTTTTGTCTTGTCATAATTGGGTAAAAGTCAATTTTTTATACCTTTCTGTTTGCTCAAAAAAATACGTAGTTCTACGTATTTTGGATATTCTGCAATTTCCTCAGTTATACGACCTTCAAAAGCAGTCGATAAATTAAAAGCGGCAAATATCCTTTTAACGTGGGGAAATATCTTCAATTTGGAGAAGTTCAGTATGAACGATAGCCTTTCATAGAAAATGTTGATTATAAAAGCAGACTTTATAATTAGGTAACTGCCAAATACCACAACATTTATCTATCATAATCAATAAAGAAAGAGAGGCAAAAAATGGCAGATTGGGTAAAAAGAATATTGGATAATCGTAAACAGAAAAACCAAAAAAGAGAGAGGGATAGACAAATAGAAAATGAAAGCAAAGATAACCAAGAAAACAATCGTAAACAGGCAATTGCATTTATTTCAAATGTGGTTGTCCCCGCATTTAAAAAAGCAGAGACAAAGTTGGAATCCGACGAACTTAAAATGAAAGCTTGGTATGATTATGAACCTCAAGAAGAAAAAACATTCATAGACATGGAAGTTAATACAAGAGAGGAAAAAAACGAAAAAAATCAGATATTTCATTATCGTATTGATATGGAATATACTTCGTGCTCAGTCACACCTTATGCCATATGTTCTATTGGAAACGGGCAAAAACCGAATAAGCATAAGATAGAAAAAAATAATAACGACTCATCAATTCCCAAAACGACAGGAGAGTTGATTAATATTACGGTCGATGATATTTACAGCGACTTAATGAAGTGCTTCTTTGAATTCGATAAAATAAATTAAGAAAAATATAATTAATAATCCCACCCCAGAGAATATTGACTTTTTTCTGTGTCGAGTGAAAAACAAATTTTACAAAATGTCATGACACAAATTGATTGTTAAAAGTTCACAAGTGAAGAAAGATAGAAAAAGAAATGGTAGATTATGAAAAGGCATATCTTTAAAGATTATCAACAAAACATTGTTGGATATTTAGAACCATCGGATGATTCTGATGAAGGATTTGCGATATTTTTTTTAGTTGTTATTGCTGTTGCTGGACTTATTTTGTATGGTGTTGTTTTATGGATATGGGAACAAATTAATAATTGGATTTCACTTGAATTACCCTATAGATTTATTGCATTATATTATTTCTGTATTATCGCAATGCCAATAAAGGTTGGTTGTACAATTTATGAATTTCTTTTAAATTCAAATTTAACAAAATGGCCAAATCTCAATTTAATTATTTCCGTTATTGGAACCGCAAGTTATGTGTTATTTGTTATTATGATTATAATTTGTCTTTTAAAACGATTAAGTAACAAGTTTTTACTATCCTTGGTATTATTTCCAGCGTTGTTTGCTATGATTTGGTTTGTTGTTGCAATCACATGGGATTGGCTATTTATAACAGCGTAATTTGATAGAATGAGATCCTAAAGACATCTTCCTTTTTATCCATTTCTTTAAATTCCTCTGAAACATAAAAATAACCATGAAATATTAATATAAGATATGTTTACCAATATAATACTTCGCATAATTTAATAATTATGTAAAAATCATTAATCTTTTTCCTATTTCTTTTTTATCAAATAAAAAAAACACTAAACAGTTCTCAGCGATGATCTACAAATTATTACAAGAAAGCGCAAGAAAAGCGAAAAATCGCCATTTTTATTGATATTATCCTTTGAAAAAAATGCTACTGATTGGCACTTTTTGAGGAAATATTTTCGATAAAGTGAATTTTATTCTTGACAATATTAAGCTATAGCTTATATTAATGGTTAATTATAAGAATAAGCTAAAATTAGTGGTGTATACATGATCACGAATGACATCTGTAAATTACGACATGACTTAGGATTGAATCAAGATAAGTTTGGACAATTGTTCGGTATTCATTCTATGACTGTTAGCAAATGGGAAAGAGGAATTCTAACACCAACTCCTTATCAAATAGCTATGATGGAGGCCTTTAAAAAAGCTGCGAAGAAAAAAGAAATTAAAAATACACTTAAGAATATACTTGTAGCTGCTGGTGTAGTAGCGGCTGTTTATTTGCTTTTAAAATATTCCCAAAATCAGGGAAACAAATAGGAGTAAAAAATGCCAAGAATTAAAGAACATATAAAAACAAGCTCTTCAATTGGTGCAATAAGTGCTGGTGTTTGGTCACACAAGCACGGAGACAATGCCTTCGAAATTATTTGCTCAATATTAGGAGGTTATGTCGGTGGTAAAGTCGCTGCCGGATGGCCTGATGTTATTGACCGACCTACGTCGCCAAATCATCGTAGTATTGGTCATGGTATTTTACCTAACTTCGTACTTGTGAAAAGTCAAAGAAACAATTTCTTCGTATGTCTAAATGCACTTCAGAAACAGGTTGATGACTTTAAAAAAAATAATACATTACAATATATTATACTTGCGTTTGTGTCTAAGTTTATATGGGGTTTTATCATAGGTATTGTCTTTGGATATGGAACACATCTTCTTACAGATTTTTCTACAGATCGTGGACTGCCAATTATCTGCTGATTTATTAGTTCCTTAGATATGATATGTATTTCATTTTAGCTTGGTCGTATGTTTTAAATACATTTTCTTCATCCGTCAGGTGGTAGCTACTAAACGAAAAAGTGAGCTAACTGTTTATAAATCGCTGTAATAAAAGTGGATGGTATGACTTAATTATTCTGGATTCCTGCCTATGGTACGCCTAAGGCGGACCGAAAGGCCACAAAGTGGCCTGAAGTGGAGGAATCCAATTTTAATAGATTTCTCGGTTCCGCGTTGCTTCACTCGAAATGACATAAAAAGCGCGTTTATTATATACAATTAGTATTATGTCTCGTCGAATTAGATGTTGTTTTCCCGGTACCGTTCGGCACTTCGGCCTTGCTCAGTGCAGGCTCTGCTTGGGCCGGGGGCTAAATTGGGGCAAAACAGGCGGTCAAAGGCTGGACGGGAAAAATCACAGTGGCTGTACTTGAAAAAAATTGATTTTGGTTCCGATAAAAAAATGGCTAATAACATGCTCAAAAAGGCTTAAAAAGAATTTTTTGAAAAACAAACAGATTTGCCCAAATACACTAAACTATCCAGATTAACGCTGCCGATAAAAGGGCATTGATGGAACAATATTTATGGAGAAAGAAATTATGCAGACGTTAATTGAGCAGCGTAAGGACAGTAGAAATAAAGTTGCATGGCCGGTGAGTGTCTGGATTCCGGAAGCCAACAGATTCTTTAACGGCCGAAGCTGTAACATCAGCAAAACGGGTGTTTTCATTACTCTGCCGGTGACAACGCCTATTCAGACGGGCAATACTGTCGAACTTAACTTTCCGCGTACCGAGCCTTTGGCACAGGAAAAAGGGCAATTCGCCCGCATCAAAGCCGGCAGGGTCGTCAGAGTGGACCGGAACCACCTGCTCGAAGAAGCGGAAATCGGCGTTGGTATCGCCTTCAATTAATCCATACAAAGGCCGGATTGAAATAAATTTTTACAGTCTGTGGCTATCGGACGAGCGGGGCAATGAAAAAGTTGAGATTGGCGGGAAGTTGGCTTCTCGTCAGTCTTCTTTTTATTTGTAAGACGCAGCAATTAAATACAACAACAGTTCTCCAAACTTCTTTCTACAGCAAAGCTCACCGAATACAACAGTTACGGAAATTCCGTGCAAACGGGGCAAATCGCCGCTAAAATTAGCCCCGTGAAAAAAGTGCAAGAAACAATCGAGACCGACAGAAATTTTTTGGAAATTCGCGATTGCGGGCTTGGCGAATACCGTCAAATCCTGCAATTACAGCACGAATTAACGGAAAAAAGACGCCGGGACGAGATGCCTAATACGGTCCTGATTGTCGAGCACCCGCCGGTTATCACGCTCGGAGCACGGCAAAGCTTCAATAAGCTCCTTATCAGCCGGGAGGAACTGAAAAAAAAACACATAGACGTAGTTGAAATCCGCAGGGGCGGCGGCACAACGGCACACAATCCGGGCCAGGTGGTGTTATATCCGATTATGCACCTGCAGAATCTAAGGCTTGGAATCAGCGAATATGTCAGGCAGCTCGAAGCTATAGGTGCGGAATTGCTGGAAGGATTAGGTGTTGACTGCACACGGCGAAAAGGTCTTCCGGGATTATGGGTCGGCGACAGGAAAATCGCTTCCGTCGGGGTTCGCGTCTCGAAATTTGTCACTCATCACGGGATGGCAATAAATATCCAAAACGACCTGCGTATTTTCGATTTCATTAAACCCTGCGGTCTGAAAAACGTCGAGATGACTTCGGTACTAAAAGAAACCGGAAAACGCCATTCAATGAATCATATTAAAGAAGAATTATCTCGACTACTTATGAGGTATTTCTCGTGAATCGGCAGGTGGAAAACAAAATGCTAAACACAAACAGCACAGGGCGAAAATTTCCCCCCTGGTTGAAAAGAACTTTGCCTGCAAACGAAAGTTATATGAATACCGAACGAATCCTCGACTCATTGGGATTGGAGACAATATGCAGTAACGCGAACTGCCCCAATCGCGGACAATGCTGGGCCAGAGGAACGGCAACCGTCCTGATTCTCGGCAATGTATGTACGAGAAACTGTAAATTCTGCTCCGTGAGCGTCGGCAAGCCCCAACCGCCCGATCCGCAAGAGCCGTCCCGCCTTGCGGAAATGGCGAAACAGATGCAGTTGAAATATCTTGTCATTACCAGTGTAAATCGCGACGATTTGCCGGACGGCGGTGCGGGACATTTTCGCGGCTGCGTAAACGAAGTAAGACGGCAGTGTCCCGAAATGAAATTCGAGATACTGACACCGGACTTTCGGAACTGTCAGGAAAAGGCACTGGAGATTTTGCGAGATTGTCTGCCTTTCGTATTCGCACACAACGTCGAAACGGTTCCATCACTGTATTCCGTCGCAAGAGCGGGTGGTAATTACCAACGCTCACTGGACCTGCTGAAGATGGCCCGTGAAAAATTTGAAAATGTCACGACCAAGTCATCGATCATGCTCGGTCTGGGAGAAACCGATGCCGAAGTGGTGAAGGTCTTGAATGATTTGCGTCAAACCGGCTGCGAGAGAATTACTATCGGCCAATATCTCAAACCCTCGAAGCAATCCCTCGAAGTTGTCGAATATATTCCGCCGGCAAAATTCGACTTCTGGAAGGAAAAAGCCCTTAAGATGGGTTTTTCCTGGGTCATGTCTTCGCCGTTCGCCCGAAGCTCGTATTTCGCGGAACAGGAAAATACTCGATAGCAACATTCCGCCGACCGGTACTCCGAGGCTTATGTACAAGTCAGCTTTTTACTCATTTTCGATTTGCAAACCTGTATTATACTTTGTATAGAGCATAAAATATATGTTCAAGTGGTATCTTTTTCCGGGAGGGGGGAAAAATGAAATCCGCAAATAACTCCACACAGCACAAGAGTCAAGGCACAGTATTGGTCATATCCTTAATTCTCGTAATAGTTCTTTCCACGTTAGCCGTATCTTTAGCCTCGCTTTCCGGCATCAACGTTCAATTAGCAGAGAACCAAAGCAAGATGAACCACGCAAGAGCAAGTGCCGAATCAGGAATGGATGTCACCCGTTTCTGGCTAAGCCGCGTCTCCATACCCGGGACTACTTCACCTTCCGAAAGGTGCAGCCAAATCGCTGCATTGCTTCAAAACGAGCTGGCCGTCCAGGGTATCACAAATATAACGGCAACCTATGACGGCTCGACAATTACCATACCTAATGTAACACTCGATTCGGAAAAAGGGAGCAGTTTTTCCGCTAATATTACACTGATTGACACCGACACGCTGCAGGTCGATATCACCGGCCTGTACGATTCGATAACACGAACAATAAGAATGCAATATTATATCGGTGAAAGAGGACACTCCGTATTCGATTTTGGCGTGGCATCAAAAGGTCCCTTATCATTATCCGGCAACGTTGACCTCGAAGGTTACAACGTTTCTGTAGAAGCGAGCGTTTATATCGAAAGTGAAAATTCCAACCTCGCTTTGTCAATCACCGGCAACTCACAAATAGCCGGTAACGTCAGCATCGCCAATCCAATTGCCAGTGTGGAGTTACAGGGTGGAAACGCAGGTATAGGAGGCGAAACAGGTCAGGATGCAATCGACAACCATGTTTCTTTTGGTGTCACGCCAAGTGATTTCCCGGAGCCGGAGCCGAGTTATTTCGAACCTTATGTAACAACAATCATCGATTCCAACACGGACACCGCCTCCGACGCGACTTTCGAGAATCCGAGAATTCTCGCCAATACTAACCCGACATTCTCCGGCCTGATGACGCTCAAAGGTATCGTATATGTCGAAACTCCCAACGTAGTCAATTTCACCGGGGGTGCGGATGTCACCGGAATTATCGTCGGAGATGGAGACATCAGTGACAATTCCGGTGAAAACCGGATTATCTTCGGAGGTAACGTGAGCAGTCACCCTGTCTCCGAGCTGCCCGACGAAGCCCGGTTCGAGTGGATTAAAGAGCAGATAGGGACGTTCGTTATTGCTCCAGGTTTTCACGTATCGTTCGGCGGAAACTTCGATGCTTTATGCGGTGCAATAGCCGGCAACGGAATCGAGTTCTACGGCAATGCCGGCGGAATAATCAACGGCTCGATTATCAATTATTCCGGCGAGCAAATGATACTTTCGGGTAACAGCGATCTCTACTTTAACCGTTCCGGCACAAACGAAGCACCCGCGGGATTTGTGCCGGAATTGGTTTTGGAATATAATCCTGCTTCTTATTCGGAACTAATGTTATAAGAGATGTCCTATACGGGAATCACTCATCCAAGGCCAGACATTTTACACTTCAAACTGCATTAATAATTGATAAATCTACATGACATATTCAGGTGACTTTCTTTGCTTTGCATATATATCAATCGTTTCTTATATTTTTATTGGCAAATAGAAGTCACCATAGATATTTTCAATCAAGGTTCAATTTCCGGGAAGGGGGGGAAATGAGGCCTGCAGGCAAATCGGTATATCCCAGACGTAAGGGTGGTGTTCTTATCATATCCCTGATATTCACTATTATTTTGTCGGTCCTGGCCGTCTCTTTGGCCGCTATATCAGGTACCAACGTTCAACTTGCGGAAAACCATCGCAAAGCAGACAGAGCGAGGGCCTGTGCCGAGTCCGGCTTCGATATTATACGGTACTGGCTTAATCGCGTCTCGATATCCGGTCTTACATCCGTAGAACAGAGATTCAATCAGATTGCAATATCGCTTCAAAACGAGCTGACGTCCGACGGTATTACGAATATCACAACTTCCTGCGACGGCCTGACAATGACTATTTCGAGCGTGACTCTGGATTCGGGAAATTCGAGCAGTTTCTCGGCGACGATTACACCACTCGATGCCGAGACCTTCCAAATCGACGTCACCGGTGTTTACGGCCTGATTACGCGGACAATAAGGGGACATTATTATATCGGCGAAAAAGGACACTCCGTATTCGACTATGGTGTTGCAACCAAAGGTCCTTTGTCCCTCTCCGGTAACGTCGAGTTGGAAGGGATTAATGTCAATGTCGAAGCGAGCGTCTATATTGAAAGCGAGAATTCCAACCTGGCCCTTTCAATCATAGGAAACTCGCAAATCGCCGGAGACGTCAACATCGCCAATCCGTTGGCCACTGTTAACCTGCAGGGCGGCCAGGCCGGTATCGGCGGGGAAACGGGGCAGGCCGCCATCGATAACCATGTTGACTTCGGTGTACCACAATGCGAGTTTCCGGAACCAAATCCCGTTCAGTTCGAATCCTATGTCACTTCAATCATCGACGCCAATACAAACACATCCGCGGATGCAACGTTCGAGAATGTCCGAATCGTTGCCGGCACCAATCCGAATTTCTCCGGCCAGGTCACACTCAAAGGCGTTGTATATATCGAGACACCGAATGTCGTCGAATTCGACGGAGGTGTGGAGATTACCGGAATCGTTGTGGGCAACGGAAGCCTTGACGACAATTCCGGCACAAATCAGATCATCTTTCGCGGTAATGTTGACAGCCATCCTGTCACAGAACTGCCCGAGGTGACCCAGTACGAAGGACTTCACGACCAGGCAGGCACTTTTGTTGTGGCTCCCGGTTTTAGTGTTTCGTTCGGCGGCAGCTTTAGTACGCTATCCGGTGCGATAGCAGGCAACGGCATAGAATTCTTCGGTAATGCCGGCGGAACAATCAACGGGTCAATCATTAACTATTCGGATGAGCAAATGGAGCTTTCAGGTAACAGCGACTTGTACTTTAACCGTTCAGGAACAAGCGAGGCGCCGGCAGGATTCGTACCGGAGATAGTTTTGATGTACAATCCCGCATCATATTCGGAAATAACATTATCAGACGTAGTTTATACCTATTAATAAGGGATTTTAATCCCTCTTGACGGGTGAAGTATCGGCTACTGACGATTTAGAACACTGAACTTTTGTTGTCTGTGAATTTTTGTGTTTGCGGCAAACATTTCTTATACTTTATCAAGGACATAGAAGTCGATTGTAACTTATAATCAGTTTTTTTTCCGGCGGGGAAAAAAATGGCACGCTCAAATAAATTAACCAACCTTAAGCACAGGGGTACTGTGCTGATTATATCCATGATTTTTTTGATAATATTTTCCGCCTTGGCCGTCTCAATGGCAACGATGTCCGGCACCAATGTCCAGATTGCATCGAACCAGCACAAGGTAAATTCGGCCCTGATGGCGGCTCAATCCGGTCTGGAATGCGGAAAATATCTCATCACAACGATTCCCGTATTGCCGTCAACTTCGCAAAATATTGTTTCCGGTGTAGAAGCAGACCAGGTCTGGAACATCCTCTGCCAGCATCTTCAGAATACCGCATTCGACGGTCAGACGGTTCCGGCTTCCGCACGCTTCAGCGACGCAATCGGGGATGGTGATGAGGTAATCACCGTACCGCTCGATTTCGGCAACGTTAATACGGACTTTACGCTCAGATTCTACCGATACGACGGCAGTCCGCAGATAATCAAAATGCAATCGATCGGAACAAACGGGGAGGCCGTCAAACAAGTAAACATGGATATGAAAGTCACCAAGGACAATGAAGTATTGAATTATGCCGTCGCCAGCAGAGGCAGAATGTGGCTTACCGGGGAGTCGACCATCCATGGTGATATCTTCAGTGCATGGGACAGGGTCGAGATATCGCCTTATAACATGACCAGCGACTCGAGCATACTCGGCACAATTAATACGGTCCTGACCCTGGACCAAATAAAGAATCAATCTTATCATTTAGAGACACTCGACGGAAACGATAATCCCATCGATGTAAACGGTGCCCCGTTGGGCGGCGATTTCGAAAACCGGTATTACGGCTCGAACGACGAAGTTAAGGCCTACCACGAAGGTATAAATTACGGACAACCATATAACAATATGCCCGGTATGGACATATCCGATTACGACACCGACGATTACGAGGTGGGGACGGCTGAAATACCTTCATGCCCGTATTCGGAAAGAGAGGTCGAATACTTTCCACATGCAGCGGGTAACTATAACTATCCCAGAGACGGCACACCAAGCTATACAAGCAATAGGAAGCTCACACGACACGTTTATGAAAACCAGACTTTCACAAGTTCGAAACTACCGAGCAATCGAAACGCGTTATTTAGAAACTGCACTTTCGAGGAAGTATTGTATGTCGATTGCAGTAAGAGCACCAGCACCTACTACAATAACGTCCGCTTCGAAAACTGTGCCTTCAACGGCGTGATCGTTACGGATGTGCCGCAATCATTCAAATGGCAGAATAATTGTCTTTACTTTACCGGAGAAGCTACTTTCGAAAACACATCCAGCGTACAGGAAGCTACGATACTGGCCCCGCATTTCAATGTTAATCTCGGAAATACCAATCCCGAGCAAAGCGAGAACAACATCCTCACCGGTGCAATCATAGGAGGGATTGTCGATGTTCGAGGCAATGCACAAATATACGGGACAATCATATCCATGTGCGATACGACCATGTGGTCGTCCGGATACGTAACCAATATCGGCGCCACTCTTGACGACGGGGGTTCCGAGACGACCGAGCTTGGCGACATCGGTGTAATAGGCATAACGCCGGATCAGGACCAGATGCTGCCGAGCGGCATAACAACCCCTATCGTTATAAGGCCCCAGCAAAGTACTTATTCAGAAGGATAATCGTAAAGACCGGTATGCATGAGAAAAAATTTATTTCGACAAAAAAGTACCACATATTCCGAAAAGGGGAGCAAAATGAAAAGAAATAAACAAAAGTTATTCCTGGTTATATTTTTCTCGATTGGACTATTGGTGATCGGGATGAATATGAACCGGGCATGCGGTTTAGTAAACAATCAAATTGTATATCTTCAAGACGATCCCAACGAGCCGGAACCGGATCCAGAGATTGCATTCATGGGAGACGATCCTAACGAGCCGGAACCGGATCCGGAGATTACATTCATGGGAGACGACCCCAACGAGCCGGAACCGGATCCGGAGATTGCATTCATGGGAGACGATCCCAACGAGCCGGAACCGGATCCGGAGATTGTATTCATGGGAGACGACCCCAACGAGCCGGAACCCGATCCGGAATATAAGTAATTACATCCCGGCACAATAATTTGTTTAGGGTGTTATTGATGCTGAAATGCAAGACCTTGCTTTTATCCGAACATGCTGTAATATTTTCGATCGAGAACTAATAATATCCGCAGGCAAACCAACTCAGCCTGCGGATTTTTTTATCATCCAATCACTGATTCACTGTCGGCAGACTATTTGGGTCAAAAACCATCCGGATATTCCGGCTGATGTAATAATGACGAACGAAAGGTTCAATTCTGATAGCTTTTCCTGAAATTTTATTAAATTTACAACTACACCCGCCCAAAATCTATCGAAAACGAACAAAATTCATTGAATGACATACATTCGGTTAGATACTTGGTGATTTTTCGGTTTTGGATTTTTGTTTTCAGTTACAATCGGGTATTATTGACAATACTTAAATTAAAAAAATTCGAAAGTAACATGGCAAAGAAACATAAGAATATGAAACAAATCAGCGATGAATGGTCTGTTGACTTAACTACGGAAGAACCTGTAAGTATTGACCCGTATCTATACGACGAGCATACCGAGTTAAAGCCGGATAACTATAAACTGAGGCAGCCGGATATAATCGGCATCCTGCCGATTCGAAATGTCGTGGTCTATCCGGGGACCGTAACACCGCTGGCAATAGGGCGAAAAAGGAGCAAAGCCTTGCTTGCCGATATTACGCCCAACGAATCCGTCATAGGATTGCTGACACAACGAAATCCGAACGTCGATGTCCCGGGTTTTAAAGACCTGTACTCCGTCGGAACAACGGCTTCGGTGCTGAAGGTTATCAAACTGCCGCAAGGCTCGATGCATATTGTAGTTCACGGCGTAGCCCGTTTCAAAATTATAGAAAGGCTCGGCACAAAACCTTATTTGAAGGCCAGGATAAAATACCTCGATGTCAAAGAGCGAATGACGAAAAAGCTCCAGGCGCTCATTGTCAACGTTCGTCAGGCGGCCAATCGGGTAATCGCATTAAGTCCGAATGTGCCCGAAGAGGCATCGGTCCTTCTGGAAAATATCGAAAATCCGTCGGCCTTAGCCGATTTTTTAGCCGCCAATCTCAGTCTCGATATCGCAAAGAAGCAGCAGTTGCTTGAAGAGCTCGATGCATCGAAGCGACTCGAACAAATATCCGTCATCCTGGCCCATCAACTGGAAGTCCTCGAGCTTAGTCACAAAATCCAGGGCCGTGTAAAAGAATCGATAGATAAAAATCAGCGGGAATATTTCCTCCAGGAACAGCTAAAAGCCATCCAAACGGAGCTGGGCCAGAAAGACCTGCGAAGTGAAGAGCTAAAGCAGCTCGGCCAGAATATTGCGAAAGCCAAAATGCCAAAAAAGGTCGAAGAGGAGGCCCTTCGGGAGCTGGACAGGCTCAGCAAGATACCGCCCGCGTCGCCGGAATATAGTGTCATCCGGACATATCTGGACTGGGTCTGCGAGCTGCCGTGGTCGATTCAAACCAAAGACCAGCTCGATATAAACAAGGCCCAGCGAATCCTCAACAATGACCACTACGACCTGACCAAGGTAAAAAAACGCATTCTCGAATTCCTCGCCGTTCGCAAACTCAATCCGACGGGTAAAAGTCCCATACTTTGTTTTGTAGGCCCGCCCGGCGTCGGCAAGACTTCGCTCGGGAAATCAATCGCCGGGGCTATGGGAAGAAAATTCGTCCGGATATCTCTCGGCGGGATAAGAGACGAAGCCGATATCAGGGGGCATCGCAGAACCTATATCGGGGCACTGCCCGGCAGAATTTTACAGGAGCTGCGAAAGTGCGGCAGCAAAAATCCGGTATTTATGCTCGATGAGCTTGATAAAGTCGGCAGTGACTTCAGAGGCGACCCGGCGAGCGCGCTGCTGGAGGTGCTCGACCCGGAACAGAACTTCAGCTTTACCGACCATTACCTGGACCAGCCTTTTAACCTGTCTTCGGTCATGTTCATCGGCACGGCGAATTATACCGAGCCGGTCCCGCCGGCACTGCGTGACAGGATGGAAGTCATCGAGCTTCCCGGGTACACCGAAACCGAGAAGCTCAACATCGCGAAAAAATATCTCGTTCCCCGCCAGCTCAAAGAGCACGGCTTAAGCAAAAATCGCTGCACACTAAAAGACGGTGCTATTCTGGCGATAATCAGCGGTTATACGCGGGAGGCGGGCGTGCGAAATCTCGAAAGAAACATCGCCGCCGTCTGCAGGGCCGTAGCGACCGGAATTGCCAAACGCAAAAAGCGCCGGGCGACAATCGATAAAAAAGACCTTACAAAAATTCTTGGTCCGGCCCAGTTCGAATCGGAGCTTGCACTGCGGACCGGGATACCCGGGGTTGCGACGGCATTGGCATTTACGCCTGTCGGAGGAGAATTGCTTTTTATCGAGTCCGCTTCAATGCCCGGTAAGGGACAACTCCAGCTTACGGGTCAAATCGGCGACGTTATGAAAGAAAGCGCCCAGGCCGCATTTTCGATTGTAAAAGCAAATTCCAAAAAGCTTGATATTGCCGCCGAAAAATTCTCCAAATTCGATTATCATATTCACGTCCCCGCCGGAGCTATCCCGAAGGATGGCCCGAGTGCCGGTGTTGCGATATATACGTCACTGGTAAGTCTGCTGCTCGGCAAACCGACCCGTCCGGACGTGGCGATGACCGGCGAGGTTACTCTGCGAGGTCTTGTGCTGCCTATCGGCGGATTGAAGGAAAAAATCTTAGCCGCCAAGCAGGCCGGCATAAAAATAGTCATCCTGCCGGCAAGAAATAAAAAAGATATTCCCGATGTCCCCGCCGAAGCAAAAAAAGGCATGAAGTTCAAATTCGTTAAAAACACCGATGAGGCACTAAAAATCACCTTGGATTCAAAGTAAATCCCCGACACTGTTCCTTAAGAAACAGGAAATTCAACCGGCTCTGTTTTTACTCGATGTTCTGCTTAAAAAGTTCCACGCCGGCTTTTGTAGATTCGAATGCGAATTTATCCATCGGAATCTCTTTCGGATCGATTAAAACCAATTCTTCAATCTCGGTCTGGTCAAAATCTTCGGGAAGAACATTGATCTTGGAGTGGAAAAATAGATCGCAGGTGTGATAAAGCACGCCTTTATATATATAAATATTCGGATAAGAGCCTAAGTACTTCAACTCGCCAAGTTCTATATTTAGCTCTTCTTTTATCTCTCTTTTCAATCCGTCTTCGGCTGTTTCTTTCGGGTCCAGGAATCCGCCCGGCAAATCCAGCATTCCCTTTTTCGGCTCTTGGCCGCGTTTGATGGCAATTATTTTTCCGTCATATTCCAATATTGCAGCGGCAGCGGCGGCGACATTTTGAAAAAACGTAAAAGAGCAGGCCTCGCATCTGAACTTTTTTATATTATCGAAATATATTTCCCTCGAACCGCAGGACGGACAATAATTAAACATCTTAATTATCTTTCTAAATATACACCTGATTTTTCGATAGCATTTGTGATTTTCACAACGTTCATCATTTCAGCGACATCGTGGACGCGGACGATTGATACACCCGCGGCGACACAAAGGGCGACCGTCGCAGCGGTGCCGTATATCCGCTCGGCAGGATTTTTCCTGCCGGTGATACCGCCGATAAAACTCTTTCGGCTTGTACCGACAAGCACCCGATAGTCTGTGTCCACAAATTTATCGATATTTTTTAATAGCAAAAGATTGTGTTCCAGGGTTTTGCCGAAGCCGATGCCGGGATCTATGAAAATCCGCGACTTCGGTATGCCGAACCGCTCGGCACGTTTGGCCCGGCCCAAAAGAAATTCCAGAACCTCGCCGACCACATCATCATATTTCGGCTCGGCCTGCATCGTCGCAGGATTTCCCTGCATGTGCATCATAACGACCGGAACCTCGTGCCCGGCGGCCAATTCGGCCATTGCCTTGTTACTTAAAGCGGTTATATTGTTGATAATCGCCGCTCCCGCATCCAGTGCAGCTTTGGCAACCTCAACGTTGTACGTATCGATACTAATCGGGACATTTGCCTTTTGATAAAGGGCTTGAATTACCGGCACGACTCGTTCGATTTGCTGCTCTGTTGAAACTGGTTCCGCGCCGGGTCGGGTCGATTCGCCGCCAACATCGATTATCGCAGCGCCGTCGGCGGCCATTTTAAGGCCGTGCTCAATGGCTTTTTGCGTATCGAAAAAAACTCCGCCGTCACTGAACGAATCAGGAGTGACATTCAAAACACCCATCACAATACAACCGGCGGAAAAATCCAGCTTTCCTTTGGGCCAGCAAACAATATTCTCGCCGTTATCTTTCACTTTTTCACCACCTTGAAGCCTAATCCACTGAGCTTATTTGTCAGACTGTCATTGCCATTTTCGACGACAACCTCGGTATTTTTAAATTCCCTCCGGACGGGATAATTTTTCCTGAGCTTATCGAAAAATTTACCTCGATTTTCCGCTGGCTCATCGATAACCTTTCGCAGCATCGCATCGTCCCTGTCTATCCTGTAAATTCTCCGCACTGTTTCCGATAAGACATTTTGCTCGTTTCTTGGATCTCTGGTTATTTCTATGGTTTTTACTTCAGGCTCGGGCAGAAAATCTCCCGCATCGAATTTCGGCTCGGTCCCGAAATACTCGCAGACCGATTTGTATATCATAATCAAGCCGGCGATTTTGCCGTCGAGCGAGTAACCGGCGATATGCGGCGTGCCGATATCGACCATTTCCAGAAGTGCCGTTTCAATTTTCGGCTCGTTCTCCCAAACATCGAGCACAGCGGCCCGCAATCGACCCGATTGTATAGTTGTCTTTAAGGCGGCGCTGTCAACAACACCTCCGCGCGAGGCGTTTATAAATATGCAGCCTTCCTTGAGTGACTCGAAGAAATTCCCGTCGGCCAAATGAAACGTCTTATCAATCCCCTCGAAAGTAAGCGGCGTATGCAGGGTGATAAAATCACAATCGAAAAGCTCCTGTATCGGTAGATATTTCGCATCGTCGGTCTGTCTGTATAAAGGGGGATCGTTCAGAAGGACTTTCATTCCAAGCGCCCGACACTTTTTCGCCACCCGGCTCCCGACATTGCCGACACCGATTATGCCGATTGATTTACCTTCGAGGCAAATTCTATGCTTTTGCCCGACTTCAAGCAGAGCGGCAGTGACATACTCGGCGGCGGAATTCGCATTCGAGCCGGGCGCCGATGCGAAACCGATATGGTTATGCCGGAGAAAACCCACATCGACGTGGTCGAAGCCGATGGTGGCCGTCGCTACGAACCGAACTTTGCTGCCGGTCAATAAATCCGCAAATACCGGGGTAATGCTGCGTACCAAAAGAACGTCCGCATCGGCGACAATATCACGCGTTATCTGACGCCCGCCGACAACTTCCACATCACCAATCGACGAAAAACATTCTTTTACGAACGGGATATTCGCATCCGCAATAATCTTCATAATTAAGCCTGAAAACTGTAATATTATCGGTATTTCGCTCTTGCTTTAGCTCGCAACGGCATAATTTACACGTCTGTTTGCGTTGTTTATTCGCTTTTCAGAAGCCTCTATAAAATCCGGTAAGTGAGAAAAATTTACATTTTTTTGAAATTTAAACTGGATTTATTATGAGCATATGCCCATAATATACGTATAGTAAATAATACCATAAAACTAAATAACGGTTAATAGAAATAAAATTATGAAGATATATCTCGATTGTATGCCCTGCTTTATTCGTCAGGCTCTTGACTCGGCACGGCTGGTTACCAACGACGAGATGGTTCACGAGCAGGTGATAAGATATGTTCTGAAGCTGGCAACCGATTTGGACATGAGCCAGTCCCCTCCGGCGATAGGATGGTGGATACATCGATTAATCCGGGAGCTGACCGGCAACGATGACCCGTACCGCGAATCGAAGAAAAGATTTAACTGTCTGGCTTTAGAAATCTGCAATGAATTGGAAGATACCATCGGTTCATCCGAAGATCCGCTGGAAACGGCCATCAGGCTCGCGATTGCGGGAAATATCATTGATTTAGGCGTCAAGACTTTGTTGGCCGAATCTGATATTGAAAAAATAATCACCGATTGTCTCAAGGTGGATTTTGACAAATCTGCGATAGAGGAATTCAGAAACGCAGTTAAACGGGCCGAAAGAATTTTGTATCTGACCGACAACGCGGGAGAGATAGTTTTCGATAAGTTATTAATAGAGCAGCTCCCACTCGAAAAAGTGACAGTTGCGGTCAGGGGCAAACCGGTTATCAACGATGCGACAATGGAAGATGCGGAATTTGCGGGCCTGAGAGAATTAGTGGAAGTAATCGATAACGGCTCGGATGCTCCCGGTACTATTCTCGAGGCGTGCAGCGAGGATTTCAGGCATCGTTTCGAGCAATCCGATTTAATTATCTCCAAGGGGCAGGGCAATTACGAAACGCTCAGCGACAAACAGAAGGATATTTTCTTCGTTCTCAAGGTGAAATGCCCCGTGATTGCGAGAAACCTTGGTTGCGAAGTAGGGGAAATGATTTTTAAAAGAGCGAACAACACAACTATATTTCAGAAAGGATAAATATTATGCCAAGAGGAGATGGGACAGGTCCCGCCGGGATGGGACGCGGCGCCGGCCGGGGCATGGGCAGAGGCAAGGGACAAGGAAGAGGCCGGATGGGCGGGCCTTATGCCGCCGGACCCGGCGGAAATTGCATCTGCCCGAAATGTGGACATCAGGTTCAGCATGTTGCAGGCCGGCCATGCAGTCAAATAGCCTGCCCGAAATGCGGAACGCAAATATCGAGACAGTAAACAATAACTTTTTATGAAAGGAAAACTACTATGCCACGTGGAGATGGGACAGGTCCCGCCGGGATGGGACCAATGACAGGCAGAGCTGCCGGATATTGTGCCGGTTACCCGGTGCCCGGTTTTATGAATCCGATAGGCGGCCGGGGTAGAGGTTTTTGGGGCCGAGGCGGCGGTCGCGGCCGGAGGAACCGGTACTATGCAACCGGTATGCCCGGCTGGGCAAGAGCACCGTACGGTTATCCCACACGGGATTCGGCCGCGCAGCCTTATCCGTTTTATCCGGGCACTGCCGCTCCGACTGTAACAGCGGAGCAGGAACTTGCCGGTCTAAAGGAGCAGGCTCAGTATTTCAAAAATGCGCTCGATGATATAAACAAACGTATCGAAGAATTAGAAACAGCAAAACAGGAAGAGTAGGACAGCTAAAGCCTATGGAAATTTTAGTTAAATACGATAACGGTTACCGTTTCACGGCAACCTGCAAGGGATTCACCGTAACCACCGGCCGCGGCGACGACGGCAACACCGAGCGGGACGGAATGTGGCCGGCTCAGCTCTTTTCCGCGTCTATTGGTATGTGCATCGGCGGTTACATTGTCGAATATTGCGAAAAACAGGGCATTGATTGTAAGGATATTACGATTGAGCTATCCAGGCGTACAGAACGCTATCCACCGGATGCCTCCCCGTTAGGAATCGAACTATCGCGTACTACGAGAATAGATGTCAAAATACATCTCGGTACAACACTGTCCGAACAAGAACGCGAGAGAATATTGGAAGCGGCGGATAGCTGTCATATAACCAGAAGCATCAGAGATGGAATGCAAATTATCTGTTCTCTGACCGAAGCTCAGGATGACTGACTTTGACGGATTATCCGTTGTCGTAGAAATAAAATGTCACGGCATAATCAGGAGACTGGAAATGCCCGTTTACGAATTCAAATGCCGAAAGTGCGGACACATAATGGAATTCCTGGAAAGAAGCGGCAAAAGTCGTAAGCATTCGTGCGAGCGTTGTAAAAGCTCTGATTTACAAAAGCTTCTATCCGGCTTCTCTATCGGACAGGCAGACAGCTCCTCACCAGGCGGCAATGGTTCCTGCCCAACGGGGACATGTCAACCTTATTAGAAAGGAAATTGTATGAAGATTGCAATAACATCGACTGGACAAACTCTGGATTCCCAGGTCGATCCGCGTTTTGGAAGGGCGGCATACTTTATCATCGTCGATACCGAGAGTATGGAATTCAGGACGATCGAAAACCAAAATATAAACGCAGCTGGAGGCGCCGGGATTAATTCCGCCAAAGTTGTCATTGATGCCGAAGCCAAGGCCATACTGACGGGCAACTGCGGCCCGAATGCCCAGCGCACATTGAGTGCCGCCAATGTAAAACTATATACCGGTGCAACGGGGACCATTTCGGAGGCAATCGAGCTTTTCAAAACCGGAAGCTTGGTCGAAACCACCGAACCGAACGTTCAGTCTCATTTCGGCATGGACAATTAAGATGCCTGACAATTTTACCGTAGCTATAGCCAGCGGCAAAGGCGGCACCGGCAAGACAACCATAGCGGTAAATCTGGCCCGTTTTCTTGCCGATTCGGGAAAAAAGGTTCAGTACATCGACTGCGACGTCGAAGAACCGAACGGCCACATTTTTCTAAAACCGGATTTAATCTCCAGAATAAATGTCACCGTCGATGTGCCGCAGGTCAATCCCGAGAAATGTACCGCCTGCGGCGAATGCGGCAAAATATGCCAGTTCAACGCTATTGTCTGTGTTAAAGAGCACGTCCTAACATTCGAGCAGCTTTGCCATTCGTGCGGCGGTTGCCGGCGAGTTTGTCCGGCTGATGCCATCGACACCAGAGAGGTTAAAATCGGCGTCATTGATTCCGGAAAGACGGGTAAAATCGAATTCGTGTCCGGAAAACTATGCATCGGCAACGTTCGAACACCGAAATTAATCAGTTATGTAAAAAGACAAATAAAAAGAGACTTTGTGACAGTAATAGATGTCCCGCCGGGAACAACCTGCCCGACGGTCGAGGCCGTTAAAAATACCGATTACGTGTTAATGGTGACCGAACCCACTCCTTTCGGCTTAAACGATTTGAAGCTGGCCGTAGAAATGGTTCGCCTGTTGAATATTCCTTTCGGTGTTCTGGTAAATCGGTACGGACTCGGCGATGACAGGGTGGAAAAATACTGCCGGGATGAAAATATAGACGTCATTATGAAACTGCCGGACGACAGACGCATCGCCGAGGCCTATTCGGAGGGCAGGATGATTGTGGATGTATTGCCCGAATACACTGAGCTTTTTACGGAACTTCGTGACTATTTAGAGGGTGTTACAGAAAAACATAATGAAAAAAGACGACTACGAATTTAGAGAAATAATATCCCGTGACCTGGAAACCCGCCGTGCGGCTTGTAAAATTCTCGGTGTCCCGGAAGATGCAAGCGCGGAAGTTTTAAAAAAAGCATACAGGCGCGCGTCACTGGAGTATCACCCGGACCATAATCCGAACGACAGCGACGCCCACAAAAAGTTCCTGCTCGTCAAATGCGCGTATAAACTTTTAACGGAAGACGAGCCATGTGAGATGTTGTTGGAGGAAATAAAGTCCTGGCCCGGTGCTCCGGAGGACGACAAGTATAAACTCGATAATCCCTGGGGACATTTTCTGTGGTGGCGCGAAAAGTTTTTTTAATAAGCACAGAGTAAAACTATGGACAAGTATTTGAAATCCTGCATGACTGAATTTTGGAGCAATGTTTTCAGAGCCGAGATGGAATATACTTTGCGGGAATTAAAAGGGACTAAGGATGTTTTAAGTGTCGGCTGTGGTCCTGCTATAATTGAAGCAGGTTTAGCTGGACATGGTTTTAACGTTACCGGTTTGGATATTTCCGAGAAGGCCTTGAGCCGGGCACCGGACAGTGTAAGAGCTGTAGCAGGCTCGGCAGAAAACATGGTTTTTTCTGATTCCTGTTTTGACGCGGTTATTTATATTGCTTCTTTGCAGTTTATTGAAAATTACCGGAAGGCCGTTAAAGAAACCGTCCGCGTTCTCAAAAAGAACGGGAAACTTTTGGCTATGCTGCTTAATACGGAATCGGATTTCTTCAAAAACAAAAGCAGCAATCCCGCTTCGTATGTAAACAGGATTAAACATACTGACTTGAAGAAAATTGAAAAAACAATTGCCGGATATTTTTCTGTACGAACAGAATATTTTTTAGGAATTGAAGACAAGGAAGTATTCCAAACCCAAGATCCTCGCTTAGCAAGCTTATATATTATAAAAGGCGAAAAGATCGAATAAATATAAAAGGAAAAAAGTTGAAGGAAATAGTTATAATCAGCGGTAAAGGCGGCACCGGCAAGACGAGCATCGTCGCTTCGCTGGCGGCCTTAGCGGGCAACATAGTGCTGGCCGACTGTGACGTTGACGCAGCGGATTTGCACCTGCTGCTGCAGCCCGACGTGAAAGAAAAACACGATTTCAGCGGTGGAAAGCTGGCTTCTGTGATCGGAGAAAAATGTATCGGATGCGGCAGGTGCGCGGAGGTTTGTAATTTCAGTGCCGTCGCCCTCAACGGTCCGGCGAACGATATCGTCGAAAAAACTTACACAATCGATCCCGTCTCCTGTGAAGGGTGCGGCGTTTGTTTTCACTTTTGCCCGGCAAATGCCATAGAATTCGAGGACGCGATTAACGGCAGGTGGTTCGTCTCGAATACCAGGTTCGGACCTATGGTGCACGCCAAACTCGGTCCGGCACAGGAAAACAGCGGCAAGTTAGTCAGCCTGATTCGCAAACAGGCGAAACAAATTGCAAACGAGCAGAAAAAGGATTTTATAATTGTGGACGGCTCGCCGGGCATCGGTTGTCCGGTCATCGCTTCCATCACCGCAGCGGACCTCGTACTGGTAGTCACTGAGCCGACAATGTCGGCACAACATGACCTCGAGAGGGTTATAGAATTAACCGGGCACTTCAAAATCCCCACGATGGTCTGCATTAACAAATTTGACATCAATCTCAAAATGGCACAGGAAATCGACCGGAAAATGAAAAACATGGATATCGCCGTCATCGGTCAAATCCCCTATGATACGTCGGTGACAAAAGCCCAGATTGCCGGTCAAAGCATAATCGAGTACTCGAATGACGGCCTATCCAACCAAATTAAATTTATATGGCAGGCAATACTGAATACGTTTACTAAAAAGGATTCGGATAATGGATAATATAGCACATAAAATTCTCGTCTTAAGCGGCAAAGGAGGCGTGGGTAAAAGTACCGTTGCCGTTAATTTCTCAGTATGGCTTTCCCTGCAGAATAAAAAAGTAGGCCTGCTGGATATCGATATTCACGGCCCCAGCATCCCCACGTTGTTGAAGGTTGAAGATAAAAATGTCCATGACAAAGCAGGCAAAATCGATCCCGTTTCATACAGTGGCAATCTGAAGATAATGAGTATCGGTTTTCTGCTGCCGGACGACAATAGTCCCGTAATATGGCGCGGACCGATGAAGCATAACCTTATAAAACAGTTCACGTCCGAAGTCGATTGGGGGAAGCTCGACTATCTTGTTGTTGACTGCCCCCCCGGCACCGGTGACGAGCCTCTTTCGATAGTTCAAACAATCGGAAACGCCGACGGTGCAATCGTTGTGACAACGCCCCAGCAGCTTTCGGTCATCGATGTGAAAAAGTGTATTTCATTCTGCAGGCAATTGAACCTACCGGTATTGGGCATTATAGAGAACATGAGCGGCTTCATCTGCCCTGTTTGTAAAAGTAAAACGGAAATATTTAAAAGTCACGGCGGACAGCAAATAGCCGAACAGCTCAATATCCCCTTCTTAGGCAAAATACCCATCGATGGTTCTGTGGTTTCGGCGTGTGATTCAGGGAAACCGATTATTCAGTTTGATAAACATAGTCATATCGCCGAATCCTTTAATTCGGCATTTGTTCCATTATTACAAAAAGATAATCACCCCCACTTAGAAAAGGAGGTAAAAGTACAATGAAAATCGCTATACCGGTTACAGGCGGCAGAATCTCGGCACACTTCGGACATTGTGAACAATTTTCCATTTTCGACGTTGACATCGACGGTAAAAAAATAACGGGACAGCAGTCTTCAATCCCGCCGGCCCATGAGCCGGGAGCCTTACCTAAATGGCTCTCGGAATTACAGGTCGATTTGGTCATCGCCGGAGGAATGGGGCAAAGAGCGCAACAGCTTTTCGCGCAAAACAATATTGACCTTATCGTAGGGACAATGGGTGATACCCCGGAGGAACTTATCGAGCAATATATGGACAATCGGTTGCAAAGCGGCCGGAATATCTGCGACCATTAAAGAGTAATCCAGTTTATGCCCAGACCGAGAAATTGCAGACGCATAGGTTGTATGCCTCAGGCTAATTACTATAAGCCGCGGGGAATCCCCTTGTCCGCATTGCAGCATATTAACCTTACCTATGACGAGATTGAGGCAATCCGCCTGGCAGACCTCGAAGGATTGTACCAGGAAAAAGCGGCGGAGAAAATGAACATTTCCCGCCAGACCTTCGGCAGAATTATCGAATCGGCTCATAAAAAAATCGCCAACGCCCTGGTCAACGGCAAAGCCCTGTCAATCGAAGGAGGAATCATCGAGCTGGATAATACCGCCGTCTCTGAGGTCCCGCCCCATTTTCGGCGCGGCCGAGGCGGACATGGTCGATACGGTCGAGGACACGGTCGATGAAGATTGCTTACAATTCGAAGCCTGCGATTTTAGTTCCGCAATCGGGACATTTTGAATCTTTTATAAAATTGTCGATTATCCTATAACCGACGCGTTCAATCAGCATTCGGCCGCAATTATAACAAAAAGTACTCTCGGTTTTTGATCCCGGTACATTGCCGAGATAAATATAATGTAATCCTGCCGATTTGCCTATCTCATAAGCCTTTTCCAGAGAGCTTAGCGGAGTCGGTCCCGAATCCAGATATTTATACTGCGGGTGAAACCGGCTGATATGCCAGGGGACATCGGCACCGGCACTGTTCACAATAAAATTGGCAAGAGCTTTTATTTCGTCCTCGGAATCGTTTTCACCCGGTACCAAAAGGGTCGTGACTTCGAGCCAGATATTTGTTTGATTCGCAATATAACAAATCGTATCGAGAACCGGCTGCAACCGGGCCTTACATAATCGCTTATAATAATCCTCGCTGAACGCCTTCAAATCGACGTTGATGCCATCGAGCCAGTCGGCGGCGAAATCTATCGCCTCTTTGGTCTGGAAGCCATTACTTACGAAAACATTCGTCAGGCCATGCTCTTTTGCTAACCGGCCGCAATCGTTACACAGTTCCATAAAGACCGTCGGCTCGGTGTAAGTATAAGCGATACTCTTGCAATTGCTTCCGATGGCCGCCTGGACTATCCAATCCGGGCTGATTGCCTGCCCGTCTATTCGACCGTCCTCGATAGCTGCCTGGCTGATTTGCCAGTTCTGACAGAACTCGCACCGAAAATTACAGCCCATCGTGGCTATCGAGAAGCTCCGAGAGCCGGGCTGAAAATGAAAAAGCGGCTTTTTTTCAATAGGGTCGGGATTTGCCGAGCAGACCTTATCGTAATTCAACGAATACAACACACCGGATATATTTTTTCGCACATAGCATCGGCCAAGCTTGTCGTCGTCAATCACGCACTGCCAACTGCATAATTTACACCGGACCTTGTTGTTTTCGCCCGACGGTTCCCACAATACGGCCTTTTTTAGGTTTTTAGCTATTGTCATCGCACAGTCCCGCCCGAATTTTCTTTATTTTCTTAGAATCACTATATAGAATAGTCCAAGGAAAATCAATCACGCAATTGACTGAACTAATTTAATAATACAGTAAAAAATAAATCTTAATCCGGAGCTTGCCCGTAATGAGCATATTATCAGCTATAGGAAATATGCCGCTCATAGAACTAACGAATCTTAACACTAAAAAACCGGATGTAAAGTTATTCGGGAAACTCGAAGCAAGCAATCCCGGCGGTTCAGTCAAAGACCGTGCCGCATACTGGATGATAAAAAAAGCCGAGGAATCAGGCGAATTGACCAAAGGCAAAATTATCCTCGAACCGACATCCGGAAACACCGGTATTGCATTGGCGATGATTGGAGCGGCGGTGGCCGGTGCTCTGCGTATCGCCCGGGAAATGAGCTCCGGCACAGTCGTCGCACTGCTTCCCGACTGCGGCGACCGGTACCTCAGCACAATGCTGTTCATGTCCGTCTGCGCAAAATGCCCCCCGTAATCAAGTCCGAGTAAAAGGAGTACCTATGCCAGTTCGTGTCAAACTAAGCGATATTATCGAGGGTATGGAATTCCAGTCGGATGAAAGTTCCTCGTACCTGAACAAAAAAACCGGCGAGGTAATCCTTATCAGCGACTATGAAATGCGCACCGCCGAGAATAACGATCCTATAGAAGATGTCCCGGATTGGGAGAAGGACCAGATACTTGTCGCCAGAGAAATCATGGCTGAAACCGGCGATTACATCAGTTTGCCCTCGAAGTACGACATCAACGAGTACAGAATCATGGAAGATTTTTGCTGGTCTCTTGAAGACACCCGGAAAGGCGAATTTTTACATGGTTTGATAGGAGGCCCCGGCACATCTCGGCGGTTCAAGGATGCCCTTTTTAAATATAGTATCGAAGAGGACTGGTACAAGTACCGCAGTGATGCCCTCAAGGAAATCGCCGTCGAATGGTGCCGCGAAAACAACATCGAGTTCGACGAATAAAATGTAGGGTACAATGATTCACACAACTTTTCGTCCAATGGCATTCCTGTTATAGATATACCATCACTGATTAAGAATTGAAGATTATCGCGCCGTTAATTGAATTGTTCGCAATAAAATTTTTTTTAGATCCTTCGGCAAGCCCAAAATGATAAACACGCCCTGCTATTATTCTATAATGTCGGTTTTGATGTAAGTTCTTGCTATTGGGGGGTATCTTTTGTATTGTGTTGGCCGATGGAAACGAAAGTTATAAAAATTGACGGAGCAGAGGTAAACTCGGCAGAGATTAAAGAAGCGGCGGAAATAATCGATGCCGGAGGGCTTGTTGCCTTTCCAACAGAGACGGTTTACGGGATCGCCTGCCGTCTCAAAGACGATTCGTTGGAGAAACTTGACGAAATCAAAGGCAGGACCGAGGACAAATATTACAGTCTGCATATTGCAAAGAGCGATGATATCAATAAGTATGTGCCCACGCTAAAGTTACGAGCATGCAAGCTGATACAAAACGCCTGGCCCGGGCCGTTAACATTAGTTTTCGAATTAGACGTCAAGGACATCGATAAACAGCGTAATAAACTCGAAGGAGAAGTTTTTGAAAACCTTTACAAAGACAATTCCATAGGTATTCGCTGCCCCGATAACTCTATTGCTGCTGCATTGTTACAGCAAACGAGCAATCCCGTTATTGCCCCGAGCGCAAACGTAACGGGACAAGCTCCGGCGATAAATTCCGAACAGGTCCTCGCACAATTGACCGGAAAAATCGATATGCTTTTAGACGGAGGGCCGTGCAAATACAAAAAAAGCAGCACGGTTGCTAAAATAGGTAAGAAAGGCCTGGAGATTTTAAGGCACGGTATTTTTTCACAATTAGAGCTTGAAGTATTATCGCAGATTAAATTTTTATTTGTCTGTACGGGAAATACCTGCCGAAGTCCGATGGCCGAGGGAATATTCAGGAAATATTTAGCGGAAAAATTACAATGCAAGGTTGACGAGCTTGAGCGGATGGGTTATAAAGTAAGTTCCGCGGGCATAATGGGTACGGCCGGTTATCCGGCGAGCGCCGAAGCGATAGAAGTTTGTTCGACTATGGGAATAGATATAAGTGCTCACAGGAACCAGGCTTTGTCCAAAGAGCTTGTCGAAGAAAGTGATTTTATTTTTGCAATGGAAAAGATGCATCGGACGAATGTTATTGTTATTGACCCTGAAGCAGAAAGCCGTTGTGTGTTGCTGGCCGGTAATAAAGAGATTCCCGATCCTATAGGAATGCAGTTAAAATTTTACGAAAACTGTGCGAAGCTGATAGAAAAAGCCGTACAGAAAAGAATAAGTGAGCTTGAGATATGAAGATAGCAGTGGGAAGTGATCATCGCGGTTACGAAATGAAAGAACAGGTCAAGGTTATCGCCGCTGAGCTGGGCCACGAGAGTATCGATTGTGGCACCATTGACAGCAATCCGATAGATTATCCCGATACGGCATATTTGGCGGCTACGGCTGTTTCCACGGGGAAAGCCGACAGGGCCGTATTAATATGCGCAACCGGAATCGGGATGAGTATGGCGGCAAACAAAGTACCCGGTATCAGGGCGGCACTGTGTCACGACGAGCTAACCGCTCAGATTTCACGCGACCACAACGATTCGAATGTTCTCTGCCTCTCGGGTGACCAGATAGGAGAAGTATTGTTGCGTAAAATGGTGGAGGTCTGGCTAAATACCAAATTCAGCGGCGGCAGACACTTCAGAAGAGTAAAAAAAATAGAGGCTATCGAACAGGGCAAAGATCCGCGGGAAATTAAGAACGGCTAAATACGTCAAAAAGGGTGGGCACGGAGGCCTGCCCTATAATATATATTCTATATCAAACCTTGGCATGAATTTGTTTTGCTTTGGTTTTAATTTCCTGCACCGCCGCTTTTATCCTGTCCCCGCCCGCTTTGGTTTTCCGAGCCAGCGTTTCGGTAGTGGTCATCCCGACCGAACGCAACTTGTTGTACCTGGTTTCAATGAGATGGTCGATTTTAATGCGTTTTAATTCCCGCAGCGTTTTTACAATATAGCTCTCGACGTTATAAACGGTGTCGTGAAGGTTGCGGTGTGCACCGCCGAGCGGCTCTGGGATGACTTCGTCAACGAGGCCGAGTTTAAGCAAATCTCTGCTCGTTAGTTTGAGCGCCTCTGCGGCCAGCGGCGCCTGCGAGCCGTCGCGCCACAAAATTGCCGCACAGCCTTCGGGTGAAATCACCGAGTAATATGCGAACTCGAGAATTGCCAGTCTGTCACCGACACCTATTCCGAGTGCACCGCCGGATCCGCCTTCACCGATAACGATACAGATAATCGGCACTTTCAGGCGGGGCATCTGATTGAGGTTGACCGCAATCGCCTGGGCCTGTCCCCGCTCTTCTGCACCTACGCCGGGATAGGCGCCGGGCGTATCGATGAGCGTGACAATCGGGATCCCGAACTTCTCGGCAAATTTCATTTTGGCGAGCGCCTTGCGATAACCCTCGGGATTGGGACATCCGAAATTACAGACGATTTTCTGCTTGGTGTTTCTGCCTTTGTTCTGGCCGACAATTAAAACTCTCTCTCTGCCAATGTGTCCGAGACCCGTGATGATTGCACGGTCGTCACCGAAACATCTGTCACCGTGCAGCTCCCGAAAGTCCTTGACCATCAGGCTGAGATAATCGGTAAGAAGAGGTCTGTTCGGATGGCGTGCGACCTGAACGGTCTGCCAGGCGGTCAGCTTCGAATATATGCGTTTGAGCTCGACAACCTGCTGCTTCTGGAGCTGGCGAATCTCGGCGGAATAGTCGATGCCCTTGGTTGAGCTGAGCTTTCGCAGCTCATTCATCTGGCTGTCAAGGTCGGCCACCTTTTCCTCGAAGTCGAGGTGGTCACCGTTGCTCAGGGTGTTGTTATTATTCGGCATATTATTTATTAACTCGTTCGGCTCTTAGCGCACTGCGAGCGTATATCGTATTTGACGCATAGGCATTCTTAAACGTTCTTAAAGGCGGGATTCTAACATTTTAGCGATATCAATAAAAGAAAAAAATTGACATTTGGGAGGCTGGGCATTACTTTTTAGCCGAACAAGCTTTTTTGTGATTTTTCATAAGACCTTGGAATTGAAAGAGTTAAAGCAAATAACGGTTATAGGGCTTGGGCTTTTGGGCGGCTCGATTGCGTCCGGTGTTTTACGGTGTTTTTCCGGCGTAAAGGTGGTTGGATTCTCACATCGAGCCTCCACTCGTTCCAAAGCAAGGGTGTTGGGAGTGGCCGGCGAAGTCGTCGATTCTCTGGAACAAAGTGTCTGCGGTGCAGACCTTGTCATATTGGCGACACCTATCAGTACATTCGAGGATATCTTCGGTCGAATCGGCAAAGCTTTGCCGGACGGCTGCATTGTCACTGATGTCGGCTCGACGAAAGTTCTGCCGCATCGATGGGCGGCGAAAAAACTCCCCCGCGGAGTCCACTATGTCGGCTCGCATCCGATTGCCGGCTCCGAACAAAGAGGAGTCGATTTTGCGCGGGATGATTTATGCGACCGGGCGATGTGTATTCTTACGGCGACCCAGAAGACCAATCGGGAAGGCGTGCAAACTCTCGAGGAATTCTGGTCGAAGCTCGGCTGTTCGGTTAAGTTGATGAAACCGGCCGAGCACGACAGGATCTTTGCAAATATAAGTCACGTGCCGCACATAACGGCGGCGGCATTGACAAACGCAACGAACGGCAGGGAAATGAAATTCGCCGGTAAAGGCTTTATGGATACTTCCCGAATCGCCTCCGGCCCGGCGAATATCTGGGCCGACGCCCTGCTGACAAATACCGGCAATATTTCCAAAGGGATTGACAAAGTCATCGCTGAATTACTCAAGCTAAAAAAAGCCGTCGATAATAAAGACAGGGTACATATCAAAAAACTCTTAGCCGCGGCAAAAAAGAAACGCGAGGCTCTTATCGACTACAAAATCCAACAGAAAGAAATCATTTAGCCGGATAATTCATATTTATTATTCGCTATCTTCGCTTTTCTATTCTAATTGTGACTTTTATAATCCTGTTTTTATTAATTGTTACGGCCGGGATAATATTCCATTATCTCGCGCAGATTATCCGCCCAGGGGACATCCTCGATGGAATTCCATGGTATGTTTACCCCATTGCGGGAACTGCGAGGGAGCCGGTATTCCGACCGTTCGGCCGTTCCATGGCATTGTGATTGTTATCTCTTGAACCGATTCGTAACCAAGTTGCGGTTCCAGCAATCTTATCTTCACATACACAACAACCAGCGCGATTATAGCAAGGAACAAAACAACGATTATGAACCATCTCAATTTTGTGTTCATGACTTTATTTCTTGGCGAAAAAATTCATTTCATTTTTATACCGGCCGGAGGCCGTCCATATTAAGTTTGTCGCTGCCCGCCAATGTTTATTTCATTTATTTTCCCACTTTATTTGTTCAGGGCAGCCCTTCGACAATGCTCAGGGTAAGCCCTTCGACAATGCTCAGGGCAGGCCGAAGAAGGCCTTACTGGTTGCCGTGACGGCATCGGCAAATTCCGCCGGATTTATCTGTTTCAGTTCAGCGAGAAAATTCGCCGTATGTACCATAAGGGCGGGCTCGTTTATTTTCTGCTTTCGCATCGGCTCCGGTGACATATAGGGACAATCGGTCTCGAGCATTAATCTTTCGAGTGGCACCATTTTCGCTACCTGACGGGCAGTCTCGGCGTTCTTGAATGTCACGACCCCTGTCAGGGAAATATGAAAGCCGTGATCGAGCACGATTCTTGCCTGATCCGGAGTGCCGCTGAAACAGTGAAAGACCACACCTTTGAGCCGGCCGTTGAGATGAAGGAACTGGCTTAAAATCTCTGTGGTTTCGTCGAAAGCATTTCTGGAATGAACGATGACCGGCAGATTCAGCTCGTGGGCGATTTGTAATTGCTTGTCGAAAACCCGTCTCTGGTCCGGCTGTTTCGAGAAATTATAATGAAAATCCAGGCCGGTCTCGCCGATAGCGACTACCTTTTCACTTCCGGCAAGCTCTTTGAGCTCGGCGATTGTTTCGCCGGTGACATTTTTAGCGTCGTGCGGATGAATTCCGACGGCGGCGTAAACGTTCTCGAATCTCCCGGCCAGTTCCACTGCTTTACGGTTATGCTCCGGGTCTGTGCCTACGGTAATCCACTTGTTAACACCCGCAGCAATGCTGCGGGCTAAAATCGCATCAATGTCCTCGGCCAACTGCTCGAATGTCAAATGACAATGTGTATCAATCAATTCCATAAACTATCTCTAAAAAATATCCAGGCTCGAAAACAGTTTAACACGGAATTTTTTGTTTTCAATGTTCTTGTGGAACCGCCGTTTTATTTTCGATTTTTTCGAGCAGCTCTTTTAGTTCCTGGTCTTTGATGGGCCAGCGTTTATCGGAAGCGGCTTTTGCTTTTTCCAGGGCCTCTCGGGCTTCTTCGATTCTGTCCGGGAAGTAATCGGCGAGAAATTCTGCATACCAGAACCAATACAGAGGTCTGTCGGGATGCATCTCAAGCATTCGGTCGTATGTCTGCTCGGCTTTTTCAAGGTTCCCCGCTTTTGCAAGGCAATTAGCTAATCGCGGCCGGAATGAACAGTCGGGGCACAATTTTACGGCCTGTTCGGCGACCGCAACCGCCTCGTTAAATCTTTCCTGCTCTCTTAGAGCGGCGGCAAGTGCCCAGTAATTATAGCCGTTGTCAGGCGATTTTTTGATGAGCCTGCGAGCGAGTGACTCAGCCTTTTTCGGAGACTTTTTCTGCAGAGGTGTAAATTTCGCCGAAGTTAGATTCATCCGGAGATTTGCCATGTCTTCTTTGGAAACCCGCAGCATGTGTGCTTTGGCTTGTGCCTTTGCGAGGGCCTTCTCGGCCCGGTCCAGTTTTTTCGGCCTTTTTTTTACGATGAACCGGGCATACTTGAACCAGCACCGCTGACAGCCGCAGCTCTTTGTCATCTTCCTGTAATTTTTCTCGGCCTCGTTGAGCCGGTTGAGTTTTACCAGAATATCGGCAAGGCTGCCATAGTAACCGCCTTTGGGATTCAGTTTTATGGCTTTTTGTACCGCGTTAAGGGCCTGCTCGTTTTTATCAAGCTCTGAGAGGGCGTACCCGTATTGAAACCAGTAATCGGAATTGTTGGGATCTTTATCAACGAGCTTTTTCGCGTAATCCTCGGCTTTGTTCGGCTCTGTTTGAGCTAAAAGGATGATTTGATTGATCGTTGCTAATTCGTTGTTGGGATCGAGGGCCAGAGCGGTTTGCGTTTCGGTCAGGGCCTGCGGCTTGAGGTTTCGCTGCAACAGGAAATTGCCGTAAACGGCATGGGTGGAGGCATTGTTCGGATCCAGTTGCAGGGATTTTTCATAACTCGATTCGGCAAGCGTGAGAAGTTTTCCCGGCTCCGAATTCGGCTCGTGTGCCTGTTTGTCGGCGATCATGGCAAGCAGCAAATGAGCATAGCTGGATTCAGGGCGGATTGTCACTAATTTTTCGGCCGTTTCGAGTGACTTTTTAGTTTCTTTTTCCGACAATGTCTCGAAATAATCCATGATGCTGGAGAAAGCCGGATATGCGTCCACGACCGGCTCGAAATCTAAAGGGTAGTAACTACTTGCTTTGTATTGCAGGTTGTTTTGCCTGAGCAGCTCCCAGGCGGATTCGGCTTTGCCGCCGATTGTATCGAAAATAAATGTCACGGAGAACAATACAGGCAGGCCCAGCCTTACTCCCGATAGTGCGCTGATTACGCCGGTGACTTTCGCGGTCTCGGGAATAACGATTGCCGAGCCGCTCCAGCCGGGAACGATAGGCCCCGAGCCTTTGAGCTTCATCCCGGTAATTGGTTTTTTGACGTTCTTTTGCTCGATGGTTAAAGTTGCCGTGCGGATTTTACGTCCAAGCTCGTGGGGCTTCTTCGGCTTCCTGATAGGCCGGCTGAAAACGGTTACCTGCCTTGCAGACTGGAATTCTTCTTTGCTTGCCAGAGCCAAAGCGGGATGGATGGGCCACGGCGCTTTTAATATTGCAAGGTCGCTTTTTTCATCCACGGCAATAACGTCACAGTGATAAATGTCCCCGTAATATGGGCTGATGACGACAATATCCGGTGACATCGGATGTTGTGACCAGTTCGGAGGGGATTCCACACAGTGCCTGGCGGTTAGAATAATTGTGCCGTCACCTACGGCAAAGGCAACGCGGGGCCAGGAGATACGGGTTTCGTTCTGCCTGTGATCGATGTGGGTCAGCAGAACAAGGGCGTTCGGGTCGAAGCCGGGCTTAAGCTGAAAGCTCTGGTCTTGCTTTTTTATCAGCTCGCTGCAGCCGCAGGTCAAAAATCCCGCAATCAACAGGAGCAAAAGAAGCTTATAAGTTGTCTTTCGCATAGTTATCCTGGCATAAAATGCCCGTGTGAATTTCCATATAATAGAGGCCAAAACCTCGAATAAGTTACAGGATTTTCCAAGAATTGTCCAGAATGCGTTTATCCTTGATTAGATGTGCCGTTTTAAGGTACGAAGGCGTTTTCGTAATGTCGTATTTGCGGTCGGCCGGATTGGCCAAGAACTATCGTGACAATATCGAAGCGGCACGGGCGGTCCTGTATATCGTTGTTTGTGAGGAAATAACGGGCGGTTTTTTTCAGTCTGGTTTTTTTGGCCGATGTGATGGAATCCTCGACGTCGGCGAATTTTTCATCGGCCCTGGTCCTGACCTCGACGAAGACAATCCCGCCGTCGGTATCGACCATGACTAAATCAATTTCACCTGTTTTACAGCGAAAATTTCGAGTGAGCGTCTTGAGGCCCTTGCGTTTGAGGAACTTCTCGCTGCGTTTTTCACCCCACCGGCCGAGCAATTCCCGGTCGGACAAAAGTTTTTTTCTGTTGAACAGCATTGACTCATACATATAACCCCCGGATAAATCCGGGGGCTAAATATTTCGAAATGCTTGTTCCGGTTATTTCGAGACTGTGTGCTCGCTATGGCGCTGAGCTAATCTTACGGCCTTACCGGTTCGCTTTCGCAGGTAATATAATTTGGCCCGTCGGGTTTTGCCGCTTCGGACCGGTTTTATATCCAGAACGTTCGGCGAATGCAGCGGGAAAATCCTCTCGATCCCCTCGTTATTCACTATACGCCTTACTGTGAAAGTCTCGTTTATCCCCCTGCCTTTTCGGCCGATTACCGTGCCGGTAAATATCTGTGTCCGGGTTTTATCGCCTTCCTGAATCCGGCAGTGGACATCGACAATATCACCAATCTCGAAATGAGGAACTTTATCCTTCAGACTTTTGCTCTCAACAGCATCCAACATCTCTGTTTTCACTGATTAATCTCCATTTATCGTTACTTTTTAATGGTATTCAGGTAATTTCATACGTTCCGAGCCTAAATACCGAATTCCGGATTCTAACGATTCCTGCGGCTGAAAACAAGCACTTTTTTAAAAATTGCCGAAATCGGCCTTAAAATCCGCTAAATACTCGTTGCGAGGCTTTAAGGTACGACAAAAGTTAATAGAATTCGGTCTTACAAAACGGCTGTTAAAATCCGTAAACCGGCTTGAGCTGCTCTTCGGTCGGCAACGTCTCGTAGCGCTCGCCTTTGGGGCCGATGAAGGTATTTCCCTTTTTCTCGATCTCGATCGGCGTGATTGAGCCGTTGCTGTTATGGACCTGGATGACGTAAATTTCCGTACGTCCGTCCCCGTCGTCGTCATCGTATTCTTTCTCTTCTTTGTCGAGATTATCGAGCTGGTCGAGCAGCTCCCCGACGCCGAAAAGTGCAGCTCCGATGGCGGCTCCTTCGCCCTCTTCATGGGATTGATAGCCGATGATACCCCCAACGACAGCGCCGGTTAACGATGCGCCGTAGATATCGCTGGCTTTCATTCCTTCCCCGCAACCGCCAAGAGACAATAACGAGACCATAAGTGCGATAATGACAGGGGTTTTGTAATATGCTGGCTTCATGTCCTTTCTCCTTGTTTATTTTCTTATCTGAAAATCATTTTATATACGGATAACTTGACAATTCATATAAGGCACTTTCCCTCGACGAAAGCACGGATATTTTATACTTTTTTATTTTGTTATCAAGGTTTTTTTAGAAAGCAGACTCAAGATTTTCTTTACTTTAGAATTTTCGCCGGTTATGATGTTTTCAAGCCAAAAAGGGAGATTGTCCAAGATGATGACTCAGCAGAATATCGATACAGAGTCGGCCGGCCAAGCTAAGCCTCGCCGTAACTGGAACGTCCGGGATGTTTTTTTTATAGTTGCACCTCTTCTCTGTATCATTCTTGTCCCGTTGGGAGGGCTTGGTTATATTCGCGGCAGATTCTTCCCCTTTTTTCGTGATTCATTCTTTTTATATGTTGCTATAGGCTGTTTCATTATTTACTGTATCATTCACGGTTTTTCCAGATTGTTTACGTATTGGAAAAACCAAACCCGAAAGAAAAGGTTTTTAATTGCTGTCGAGATTGTGGCTCCAATTTTATTTATACTATCATGTATTGCACTTTTTTTTATGCCTTTTGAAACGTTCTTTTACCCGGCCTGCAAGCCGTTCATTTATGGATTTAGAGACCGGGTGAAAAGCAACGCCGATATTTCAGCCGTAAGGGCCTGGCTAAAAACACTCGATAAAGAAGACTTAGATTATAACAGAAAACAACCATATTACTTTCGTTATCATAGCGATGAACTGCCGGAATCTGTCAAAGCGATTGGGGGCATTATCGGTATTTCGACAGACAGCAAGGGCAATCCTGTTTTAAACTGTTCATTTGGCGGAGGACTCGATAATTGGGGTGTGGAAATCGGGATGGAGGATATGAAAATTCCACCGTCGGATTATGTTTCAAAGGCCGGTTACAGGATGTATGTGGAGCCTGGATTTAATATTGTGGCCTGGTAATTAAATAACGTTTAAAACTTCCCCATGTCGCTGTTTTCGTTTTGTAAGAATCAGCGGATATTTTTATTCCTTCGAAAGTTTTCCGTCAACACTTAGGCGTTTTTTAACTTTGATTTTTCTGGTCAGGCGGAGGACTTTGTTCCTTGCCGTTTTTTTGGCTGCCGGCCGGCTGGATACCGAGACGTGTCTCCGCGGCGCGGATAATCGCTCCAAGCATCTCCGAATAAGATATACTGGCCAGCTTTGACATCTTTGCCAGATGGCCGTCCCAGCACCATCCCGGATTGGGATTGACTTCGAGCAGTTTCGGATTTCCTTTGGCATCCAGTCTCCAGTCGAATCGACAATAATCCCTGCATTCGAGTCTTTCGAAAAGTTTCAGGCAGCATTCGATCACATATTTCTCCGTCGCTTCGGGCAGGTTGGCCGGTACGGATTTGATGTTCCAGTAAGGCGAATCCGGGAGCCACTTGGCCTCGTAGCCGCAGACCCGGGGCAGCTCCGGCGGCAGTGCGGAATAATCTTCCTCGATAATCGGCAGGACCATGTAAGGTTCCGGCAGATTTCCGATTATCCCGATGGTGATGTCTTTTCCCGTGAGGAACTCCTCGACGAGGATTGGTTTTTCGTAGCCGAATTTTTCCCTGATTTCCGCCACGGCGTTGACTAATTCTTCCATGCTGTACGCGACGCTTCGTTGTGTGATTCCGAAGCTGGAGTCGCCGAAGTTCGGCTTGACCAGGACCGGCAGGCCGAACGACAGGCCGTAAATATCGTCCTCCGGCTGAATGAAGATTCCTTCGGGGACGGGGACCAGCGTTTCTTTGGCGATTCCGCGTATCAGCGACTTATCGTAACAAAAGGCCAGGCACTGAGGGCCGCTGCCGGTATAGGGCAGGCCCAGCATTTCCAGCAAGGCGGTGACATGCAGCTCTTTTGTCGGGTCGTTGCAGAAACCTTCGTCGCAAAGGTTCAATACGAAATCAGTTTTCGATTTTTGGTCCACCAAATCTTTGTATAAGTTGTCGTGGCTGGTCAGATATGTGATATTGTATTTGTCCAGGTCGCGCAGGGCGTTTTTCATCTGGTCGATAGTGTAGAAATCGTCGTCGTCGAAAACACACAAGGGCTTGAGCGGGTCGGGCTTCGCCGGGTCACCTAAAATGACCACGATATTGTTGGTCAGCTCCTTTTTTCTTTTGACGGCGGTCCATTCTTTTCTGACCTGGCCGGTGGTGATAATTCGCTTTTCCATCATGCCGAGGTCCTGATTACGCTGGGATTCCGTCGTAATCTGCCTGTGGACCGTGACTTCGCTAAAATCCGTCGTTCGCAACAAATCTTCCAGCGTTTTTCGCGTGTATAATCGTTCGGCGTAAAACTGGTCTGCGATCACACCTTTTTTTACGTGCGTTACAACTTCTCTGGAAATCAGCCGTTGCTTATCATGGGACAGCGAACGCTCGCGGCAGACGAAGTAATTCTTGTCTATCCATTCCCAGGAACGCGGTTGAAATTTTCTCTTGAGATATTCCCCGTCCGTGACGTCGATAAGGAGTTTTCCCCACGGCTTGAGGACCCGAAAAAGCTCCTTTAGGACCCGAACGTCCTCCCGAGCCGACTCGAAATAGCCGAAACTGTTGCCCAGAACCATGACCACATCGAACGAGTCCGCTTGATACGGAAGTTTCCTCGCGTCCCCCTCTCTGAATTTAACGCTTAAATTTTCCTTTTTACTCAGTGCCCTGGCTTTTTGAATCAGGTAGCGGGAACGGTCCAGACCTTCCACGTTGCCGAAGCCGCGCCTGGCCAGTTCGAGGGACGCCCTGCCCTGCCCACAGCACAGATCCAGTATCCTGTCCTGCGGCGAGAGTTTGAGAATATCCGAGAACACGTCGATTTCCTTGGCCGTCACATGGGCGTCGTCGATTACGTCCCCGTCCGTTTTCAGATAGATCGAGTTGAAAATGTATCGCCACCAGTCGGGCTGGACGTGCTCTTCGAGGTCGGGAACCGGGCCGAGAGACTTCGGACCGCTCGGTAATAATTTGGCCAGCTCGTGAGATTTCGTATTGCTTGATTCTGATTTTATTTTCATTTTAGAAGATCCGGTCGGGATTTTTTTGTTCGTTCGATGGATTGTTGTTTTCGCCATTCGGCGATTTTTGCATGGTCGCCGCTTAAAAGAATCTCGGGTACTTTCATGCCGCGAAATACCTCCGGCCGCGTATATTGGGGGTACTCAAGCAGACCTTCAATGAAAGAATCGTTTTTTGCCGAGTCCTCGTCACCGAGCGCGCCGGGCAGCAGTCTGACAACGGCATCGATAACAATCATTGCCGCCAGCTCGCCTCCGTTCAGGACATAATCGCCGATGGAGATTTGCTCGGCTCCGAGGCCGGTGCGGATTCGCTCGTCGAATCCTTCGTATTTGCCGGCGATAAGAATCAGACGTTTTTCTTTGCTTAGTTCGGCGGCTTTGGCCTGGTCGAACTTTTGTCCCTGGGGACTGAGCAGGATGAGGCGTCCGGCGTCCGGTGACAATTTACGGACATGCTCGAGGCTATCGAAAACCGGCCCCGGCATCATTACCATTCCCGGTCCGCCGCCATAGGGCTTGTCGTCCACCTTCCTGTAATTATCCGTGGTGAAGTCCCGTATATCCGTCAGGACGATTTCAATCAACCCGTCGTCGCGGGCCCTTTTGAGTATCGAGCAGCTTAAAGGCGAATCGAATACCTGCGGGAAAAGCGTAAGAATATCAATCCTTAACATCGTTTAGAATCTTTCCGGCATGATTGAGCCAATAATTTTGTGCCGTTACAACAAAGATCAAGCTCCGCGCCGGATGCGCGGAGATCAATGTTGTTTACACCTTCGAGGCGAAAGTTTTTTCAACTTTCGGTTTTCTCCTCAGCTTGCGGCTCTGCTTTTTCCTCAGATTCGGTTTCGGCTTTTTCATCCGTCCGGGGCTCACCCTCTTCGGATGCGGCTTCCGGCTTTGTTTCTTCTTCAGTTTCAGCTTCTGCCTTTGACTCTGCCTCAGCCTTTGCCTTTTCTTCGGCTTGGGCCTTGGCTTTTTTCTCGGCTTCTGCTTTTTCTTCCGTCTGTGGCTCACCCTCTTTGGAAGCTGCTGCCTTGGTTTTTTCTTCAGCTTTAGCGTCTGTCTGTGCTTCTGCCCCGGCTTTTGCCTTTTCTTCGGTTTGGGCCTTGGCTTTTTTCTCGGCTTCGGCTTTTTCTTTCGCCTCGGCCTGTGCTTTAGCTTTTTCTTCCTCGGCCTTGGTTTTTTCCTGTTCGGCTTTTTCTTTCGCTTCTGCCTCTGCCTTGGCCTTTTCCTCGGCCGCCTCGACTTCTTTTTGAGCCGCTATTTTCTGGGCTTTGTTAAAGAGCTTGCCCTTGCTCACAGCTATAGCTCTGGCCTTTGCCAGACGTGCAGTTTTTACTTCTGCGTATTTGGTTTTAATGCCATGGCGGAGCAGTATCTGCGAAACCGTATCACTCGGTATCGCCCCATTATCGAGCCAGTACCTGACACGTTCGCTGTTGAGTACGATTTGCTTGGCGGGATCTTTTTCAATCGGGTCGTAATGACCCAGCTTTTCCAGTATTCTGCCGTCACGCGGCTCGCGGGATTCGACCGCATTGATTCTAAAGAACGGCCGATGCCGCCTGCCCATTCGTGTCATTCTGATTTTTACTGCCATGATTTTCCTTTCTTTAATATATAATCAATTCTCGTGACTTCGACATCTGCCGTCACGAAACACGTTTGCAATGTAAAGCGTAACCGTTAATAAAAATCGCAAAATTCGCAGGGTCGATTCCGGCGTCGGTCGCGATTTTATGTATCTGCTCGTCCGTCAGGTTATCTGCATTTTGCTTTTCCGCCGGTGTCATTATCGCCACTGCTTTTTTCAACTGCTCAAGCTCCCCGGCGCTCGGGGCCGCCAGCATCGCAAGCTCGCTGGCTCCCCGGATATCCTGGAATTGCTTTCTTACCAGCTCGCCGTATTTATTATCCGAGAATATAGCAATTTTCTCAAGGAATTGTTCGATAGAAATATTTTTATTTATCGCCGTTTTATTTTCCCTCTTCTTCGCAGGACTTTTTTTCTTTTCGATCGCTGTTTAATCTTTCTTCCGCCAGCCATCATCTGGCCTATGGCACCCATATTGAAACCGCCCGAGAGCAGGCCCTTAAGCCCGCCGAAACCTCCGCCGCTTACCGCCTTCATCATATCCCGGCTGCGTTTGAAGGTCTTGACCAGGCCGGCGACATCGTTGACCTGAGCGCCGGCACCTGCGGCTACTCTCCTTCGTCTGGACAAATCTATCAGGTCCGGGTCGCGCCTTTCTGCGGGTGTCATCGAATAGACCATTGCTTCCATCCGCCCTGTTTCGGCACCGTCGAAATCAAGGTCTTTGAGCTGGCTTCCCATCCCGGGCATCATCTTGAGCATACTCTGGATCCCGCCCATCTTTTTGACAGCCTGCATCTGTTTGAGAAAGTCATCGAAGCCGAAGCTGCCCTTGGCCATTTTCTTCTGCAGTTGTACAGCCTCTTCGGCATCGAATTGTTCCTGTGCCTTCTCGACGAGCGTGACGACATCGCCCATTCCTAAAATTCTGCCGGCCATCCTGTCGGGGTGAAATTCCTCGATTTTATCAAGTTTTTCGCCGACACCGATGAATTTGATAGGCTTTCCCGTTACGGCTTTGACGCTGAGCGCCGCCCCGCCTCTGGCGTCGCCGTCCAGCTTCGTGAGGATAACGCCGTCAAGTTCGAGACGTTCGTTGAATTGCTTTGCCGAATTAACGGCGTCCTGGCCGGTCATCGCATCGCAGACCAGGTAAATCTGGTGCGGACTAACAGCTTTTGCCACATCGGCGATTTCGGTCATCATCTCCTGGTCTATATGCAGCCGGCCCGCGGTATCGAGTACAACCACATCGTGACCGCCGGCGTTGGCGTGTTTGAGGGCATTTTTTGCAACCTTGACAGCGTTTTTACTTTCTTCACTGTACACATCAATGTTTATCTGCCCGCCCAATACTTTCAATTGCTCGACAGCGGCCGGTCTTTGCAGATCATCAGCCACTAAAAGCGGTTTCTTGCCCTTTGCAACCAGGTATTTTGCGAGCTTGGCGGCGGTTGTTGTTTTGCCGCAGCCCTGCAGGCCGGCCAGCATAATTACCGTCGGTCCGGGTGAAACGAAATAGATACGGGTATCAACCGGCCCCATCAGTTTTGTCAGCTCATCGTTGACGATTTTTACCAGGACCTGGCCGGGATGGAGACTTTTTATGACCTCGGCCCCGATAGCCGCCTGTGTAACATCCTTACAGAATTGCTTGACGACGTTATAGCTGACGTCCGCCTCCAAAAGGGCTTTACGAACGTCTCGCATGGCATCCGAGACGTTCGCCTCGGTGATACGTCCCCGGCCGGATAATGACCGGAAAACGGAGTTAAATTTTTCTGTTAACGATTCAAACACGGCAATTCACGGAACTTTTTCGCTGTTTTCAGCCTTAAAAAAGGACTTCGATAACATTTCTGTACGATAAACCACGAATTGTAAAGAAACAGAGGTGATTTAGCAAGAGGAAAATCTGCGTTAGAATGTTTTCCGACTAAATATGAGTGCTATTTATTGATATGATTACATTGAACCAGTCAATCTTACCAGAAGAATCCGGGGGCAGTTCCGTAACGAGGAACAGCAACACCGTTTTCCATATCCGGTTCGAACGGGTTCCATTCATTATGGCCGTCAAGGAACGCGATATTTCCGCCGGTCGGTTCGAACTCGTTCTTCAAATGACTTGACGTATCATACACTCCGTGTAGGCTGAATATCCCGCCCGAGACCTGGCCGAAATTACGCCCATACTTCGTGTTGGCACGAGTTACACCCATAATCGAATCGACAATCAGCTCTCGACTGGCCGGTTGTGAATCCTGCAATGACGACACCCATTGTTTTTTCAGAGGGTCTTTCGCATAACGTACGATTTCCGGCCTGCTGTTCCGAGTATTCTGAAGGATGAAACAATACCCGGATACGATAAAGCTGCCGCTGGTGATATCCGTGAATCTTTGTAGGCTGCTGTCCCACGATTGATTATCGTATTCCCAGAAATAGTCGTTGTATTTCTGGTGCGTTGAGTTCGACGGGCAGTAGAACATCTCCCGCGTCATCCCGTTATCGAGCATGAAATGTACCGTATTAATTGCGACATCCTGCAGCCAGTTCCCGGATGTGGTTGGTAACGGCAGCTTCGAATCGTTGTCGCCGGCATATAAAGTCAAGCCGAGCTGTTGCTGACGAAGCCGTGACGAGCAGGATTGCCTTCGTGCCTGTTCCTTTACCCTGTTCAAGGCCGGCATAAGAATGCTCATTAACAATGCGATTATGGCAATTACTACCAAAAGCTCAATTAACGTAAAACCTTTTTGTTTATTCATGTCATTACCCCATACATAATTTTTGGTATGTGTTTTATACACAACCTCTTAGAGTGTATTTTACACCCACTATAGCCATAATTCAACCAAAAAATTATGTTTTTCATCTTTTTTTTCGGACTTTTTATCAGGATTTCATAATTAGTTTATTACCTCTTTAGGTCGAATCCTATTATTAAATACCTAATTCCTGGTCATAAGGTTTTCAAAAATATTTATTTTGGTACTGTTAGGCTCTATCAGGTCTGGATTCGATTGGGATCCCGGCTCACTTTTTTTGTGCTAAGTCTAATAGAAACAAGGTCTTACGGGTATTTAGCAATTTTCCAGGGCCATAAAGAACGTTTTAACTTTACTTTGCTTTATTTTTATTATATTTGTCTCTGTTAGCAGTCTTGTTGAGTACGAACAAAGGGGTGTTATAGTAGAGCTTATTTTGGATGATTCTTGAGAAAAGTGGTTGATTCTAATGGGCTTCTTATCCAGGGTAAGGAAATCGTCGGATTATCGAAAAATAAGCTCGCAGCGAAGAAATAACAGGATTATACTACGAGTATAAAATTAATGGATTGGAGGCCGATATGAAAAGGACACTCATTCTTGTTTCGCTGATATTCATACTCCTTGCAATAGTCTTCATATTATTTTTCGTTACCTCGACAAATGACCGTCCGGTGGCCGAAAATGACACAGTAACTACAGAGGAAGACACGCCGGTTGTGATTACTCTGTCCGGCAGCGATTCGGACGGAGATTCGTTGAGTTTTAGTGTAGTAACTGGTCCTTCTCACGGCAGCTTGCGCGGAACAGAACCGAATCTAACCTATACACCGACGAAGGGCTTCAATGGCTCGGACAGTTTTACCTTCAAAGCCGGTGACGGTTCGTCAGACAGCGAGGTGGCAACCGTGACGATTACAGTAACATCAGTTAACGACCCCCCAAAGGCCAACGACGATAATTCAAGCACTATCGAGGATGCCCCGGTTGTCGTGGTCGATGTATTGGCTAACGATACCGACGTCGATAATGACCGGCTCATTATCCTTGGTGTCACGCAGGGCCAAAACGGCTCGGTCACGATTAATACGAACAATATGCTGATCTATAAGCCCAACAGGAATTTCTCCGGTCCTGATTCGTTCAATTACACGGTCAGCGACGGCAAAGGCGGAACCGACACAGCCGAGGTCGAGATGACGATTACCGCTGTTAACGACCCGCCGGTGATAGGTTCGAAACCCCCGACTACTACCAGAGTCTGGAGCTCGTATAGTTACGATGTTGACGCTAAAGATCCCGATGCGAATGATACGCCCAGATACAGCCTGATTGACAAACCCGACGGTATGATTATCGATCCGAATACCGGCTTGATAGAGTGGAGGCCGGATAATACCCAGGACGGAGATCATGATATTACGGTAAAGGTCGAGGATGCCAATAAAGTCCCGGCTTCGGATACCCAGTCATTTACCGTTACAGTTACCTCGCTAAGCTCACCTTTGATAACACCCATGACCGTGGAAAATGTCTATGACCACACGAGCAGAAAAAAATTACCTACGGAAGACAGGATAGCCGTTGTAAAGGCCGATGACAACAAATATCACGAAATAGAGGTTGGCTCGTCGATTTCGGTCGATTTTTCGGACGCTGAGATACCTGAAGGGGGCAAAATAATCTCGGTTACCATTTTCGTGGAACATTTCGAGGACAGGCAATTTCCGACAGGAAAACTGCAGTGGAGTATCGGCAAAAACCTGACGGAAAACCCGGTCATCCGGGCGTCGATTAGTGCTCCCATACGCGACGGCCCCCAGAATAAAGCGACGGATTCGTGGGATATCACAAGTATTGTCAGTACGCCGGAAATGATCGATTCGCTTCAGTTCCAGATCAAAAATAACAGCAATATCGCCCAGCGGAAGACCTGTGTGGATTATATTTACGGAATAGTACGATGGTATTGATTTTCTTAAAATAATCAGTTAATATTGCAGGTTTGAATTTGGAATGTGTTGAAATATCAGTTATATTTTAAGTAGATTAATGGTAATCGAAGAAGGGACCAAGGGGGGCGAAAAGGCTTGAATATTTCGGTTTTCTGAACCTTGATATTGGGCGTATTTTGGATGAAACGTCGCCGAAAGGAAAATCCGGATTTCGGCTGACATCATAATACTCCTTTCTTCTAATGGGGGGCTGGTCATGGCCTGGTCAGCCCCGTTTTTTTTACCCGTTTCCGTGTGTGAATCCTATCGAACAGCATTAATGTGGTCTGTTTCCGAATTTCTCCCGTCTTTTATACCGGAGAACCGGACCGTCAAATCCTGAAGGAATAAACCTTTCTTCGGATATTTCGTATCTTCCCGCCGACGGCTAAAAAGCCGTTCATTTTCCTCGATCATTCTTTGCGCATTTTTCTTAAGATGCCGTAATATCCCGAACCCGAAACTAAAAAATCGGAACTTCTTTTTTTCTTCTGTTCGGTGTCCAGGTCCTAAAATAAACCTGTTCTCAGCAGCTTAGTGACATATATCGGGAGACTTTCAGTTATTCTCGAATGTCACCGGTAAAAACTCTTGACTTTTATGTTTCAATGCGATAAACTACATCCATAAGTCGTTCTCGGGGGGTAAAAAAATGGGGGGTTCTCAGCGTTTCCATATTGAGTTCCCAAGTCAAATTGATTATTCGTCCGATGATGCAGGCTTAGGTACGTGGTTTAACCTGTAATCAATCGGTTCCTATCCGGGCGTGAAAGTAAGGGAGGCTGAAGTTTCGGTTTTGTCAGGGATTGAGAGCGATTGAAGATTGACTTAACGAGGGACGCGAATCGAGAAAATATTCACCTGCCGGTTTTTGTTCATGGTGGTGAAGTTAATATAGCATGTTGTTTTGGGGGAGCAGAACGATGAATTCAAAGTCGCTGAAGATCTCGGTAATTATCTTTACAGCAGTTGTTCTTTCACTACCGGGCGAATCGAAGGCCACCTCTTCTTTGGGAGCCGTCGATATTTCCATGACCGGTTTTTATGCGTACGACATTATGGAAATATGGGCCGGTGGCTATATACAGGGAACCACGCATTCGGGAATCTCGATGCTCGAAAAGACGGATGGTTATGGCCAGGGGAACCTCTGGGCGAATGGTCCGATCGGCGCGGTGTGCATCGAATTATATGAGGCCCCTTCAAATGACTTGTTGAGTTACAACGTGATTATGCCTGAGAATGGACCTGTTCCGTCGGGTTATTCGGGCGGGTCGATGGGCTATACGAAAGCAAATTATCTCCGGGAATTATGGGGGAGGTACTATGATTCATCCTGGGCCAGTCATTCATATACCGAGGCGGACAAGATTTTTGCCGCAGCTTTTTCCGCAGCGGTCAAAGAGATCGTCCACGAAGCGTTGCCGGGTTCTGTGTTTGGATGGGATGTCACGGTTGACGGGACCGACGGCGACGAAGGTTTCCGCATCGATTATGATTATGCGAGTATTGCAAATATGATGTTATATTCTCTGGACGGTACCGGCCCGATGGCGGACCTGCGGGTGTTTTCTTACGACGGCGCCCAGGACTATCTCGTGGAGGTTCCTGAGCCGGCGACCATGGTGCTGCTCGGTTTGGGAGGAGCTTGGGGTTTGCTGCGCAGGAAGAAAACAGCCGCTAAGTAAACGGATTCGCTGAGCCGATATACGATGATTTCTCGGTCCGGGATCGATTTGCACCGGGCGAGATTCCTTCGGAAAGGATTTTTATTTTATCATCTTACTAAAAGAACAGGTAAACAGTAATTAGGCCGGTTTGATTAACGATCGGCAGAAAGGGGGGCATTAACAGGGCAGGATTATTGTTGAATCTAATCCGGCTGATTCTATCCGATGAATCGGCAGTGCGGTTCGACACGCTGCGATTTATTCGCGGCCTAAGGAAAAACAAAAATGTTGTATGGGGAGGCATTTGTAATGAAAAGATTATTGTTTTTTTTAACGTTGGTCTCTTGTTTCAGCGCACCGGCGTTAGCTACTACTACCATCGAATTCAGTCCCGACACGACTACCGGCGGAAGCTGGTATTACGACGGTGCCGGAACACTGAGCTTCAACCAGCAGATTGCCATCGATAGAGGAATGGGCAGCAATTACGATGCGCTGGTCGGCTCGCTGGTTTATATACCGGCATTCAACGTAAGTGCCGATTCGTATGGTACGTATAAATTGACGCCGTTCGGCACAACGACCATCTCGATTACGAATTCGGACGGCAGCGCCACCTATTTGACCGGTACTCTTCATACCGGCGACCTGGTTCCGGTCGGGACAATAGGAGCGGCGTACACCCAGTTCCAGGCTGACATCACCAATATTGTTGTCACCGCGGCGGGCCAGTCACTCGGCTCGGCGGCTCTGGACGCAATTGTCAAATCGGGCACTACCGCACTCGATTTCGAATTGTCGCTACAGGGTGGAAGCGGAACCAATTATCACACACTCCTACAAATGTTGGCCGGTGGATACTCGGGCGGTAACGGTTTCAGCGGAGCTATGTCGATTCCAGAACCGACAACGATTGCTTTGCTGGGCCTCGGCTCACTGGCTTTACTAAGAAAAAAACGCAGGGCATAAATCAGTTTGTTATTTACTACCTTCCGGGGCTGTAAGCGTTCGCTTGCAGCCTTCTTTTTTTAAGCATCACATATCCCGGCGTCTCTTGATTTTAATAATATGTCACGGTCAAATGTTCCAGTCCTTGGATTTCTTCACGAACTGGTTTTGCATGATAACACCCACAGCAGTCGGCACCATCAGGGCCACGGGCAGAAACCATTTATGATTGAATACCAGATATTCCACCTGCGCCGAGGATCTCGGATAAATGTATAAAAGCGCCAGTGCACCGACGACGACTAAGCCGCTGCCCCAAAGACTGGTAAAGAGCATCACCGCCGCTTTGAAAATGATAAACGAGATCATTCCCCCGGCTATAACACCGACCAGGGCGCCGGCCCAGATGTATTGTTCGGTAAGGCCACATGCGTACCAGAGAGCCGATGTAAGTATTCCCCCCGCGGCCGCACCCAAGATGCTGATCGCCCATCGCATCAACGGCACAGAAAGAACCGCCAAAAGTCCCATACATACCAGTCCGCCGGCAAGCTGATTGTTGAGGCCGTTTATTCTTTCGACGATTGTCATTCCCAAAACCAGACCGGCAAGCCCGAAGTTTATTACCACTAATATCTTGAATACCCGCCAGCCGTAGAAAAGACAAATCGTTCCGAAGGATAAGAAAGTAAGCGCTTCAACTACATTTAACGAAGTGATTTCATTCCAGAACGCCTGTATCGGGACAATTCCTTCTTCTGCGGCTTCCGTAGTCGTGCCGTTAGTGGCGGCCCATGCAAGAATATTTAAACAGTTCATTCTATTCTCCTTTACATTCAACAATAACTTCAGGAAACAGGTGACGGAATATAGCGATACGCCAAATACCAAACCTATACCCTGAATCCTAATATATATTTATCGGCCTGCCTGCATTGTTTTCGTTAGATAGTTGTCCTTGGGACTCCATACGGAGGGCGGCCTATCGGTTCTGCAGAGCTGGCGAGGCAGGCAAATCAGCTTCTTTTGGAGATAAATTGGGTTTGTTTTCAATTTTTTCTTCTGTATTCTGGCTTCTGTATTCTCCGTAAGGAGTCCCTAGGACTGTGTTCTGCCGTAATAATTGGCTTTGTTTTGCATTTTTTACCCCCGGAGCAGGTCCGGGGGCTAACCGTTGGTTGATAACCGCCTCATCCATTTCAAACTCCTCCGCCTCAATAGCCTTATTTGCCTGCTCTAACTGGCGTATTAACTTACGCTTATGAAGCTCGTCCATCGTCTTGTTCAGGCTGTTTTCGATTCTCCGTTCGTACATCAGCAGCCGTTCCAGCACCCGCGAATTGGACATATCGCTGATAGCCACCCTTCCCAGCACCAAATCCGGACAGGCACCTCTTTTGTCGTCCCGCATTTCTTTGGGCTTCATCGAATTGATTTGCTTTTGCATGGGGCTTGGCTCATCTCGCTCGATCATAACGTCGAAAACCTGGTCCTGGATGTGTACGACCCGCTGCAGCCGCCATCCAAGGCCGACAATCCGCTCGGCTAACATTGTCTCCACCGCCCCTTGCGGATCGAACTCTTCCAGTAATTTCTCCCGGAAAATCTCGTAATCTTCCCTGTTTTCGCCTTTTATCAGCGTCTCCAGTGCAAAAAGCCCGTGTTTTATGGCATTTTTCGCCACGACTTCCTTTCCCTCTGCACTCTTCGGCCCAGTCGATTTCTGCGCATTTTGACGGTTGGCAAGTATTTGAGCTATGCTTGACATGATGTTTCTCCCCATATAAAGATTTGTTGTAAATTAATTGTTTAGCCGTTGACGGTACGGCTACGGTGACCCCCAGACAAGTCTGGGGGCTAAATATATTTGAATTCCGCTATACGTTAAATCCTATTGTTTTCCGCTACGAACTCTCCATAGTTCGTTAAGTATTATACTAACTTTCCCTTGGATTGCAATAAATATCTTACTTTTTTATAAGAATTTATCCAAAAATGCTCCTGACCCCTTTTAACCCTTTTAACAAAAAATCAATACTTTTTGTTTAAGTGATTTGGTATAATACTTTCATGACCAGTAAAGAGATTGCGATAAAGACGATAGAGAATTTACCTGCAGATGCGTCATGGGAAGATATTCAGGAGCGCATAAATTTTATTGCTGCAGTCCGTAAAGGTCTTCGTGAGCTTGATGACGGCAAAGGAATATCCCATGACAGAGTCAAGGAGGAGTTTGCCGAATGGCTTACAAATTAATCTGGGCTCCTTCGGCACGTTTTGATCTGAAAGACATCGCATCCTATATCGCAGAAGCCAATCCCGGGAATGCCATTCGTTTTGTTAAAAGCATTTTTAAGAATATTGAACGTCTAATTGATTTTCCTGAATCCGGCCGTATTGTTCCCGAATTTGACGATCCCTACATCAGAGAAATAATTCGCAAACCATGCAGAATTATTTACCGTCTCAAATCCAAGGATAAGACAATCGAGATAGTAAGAATCTGGCATGCCGCACGGGGAATACCTCAAATATAAATGGCTACAGGTCATATCCTACCAAGCCAACTATTGACATTTTTTCTGTGAAATCCGCGGTTTTTTTTCATTTTGTAATCAATATTTACCCTACCACATACGCCTTATATTTATAGGGTATAGGTTATGGCGTATAGGGTTTAGGATTTTTGTGATTTGTGTGTCCCCAATACCCTAAATCCTATCCCCTAAAAACGGCTTGCTGTTTAGCCGTGGAAAGATATAATTTTAACCAGCAACCTTGAGCGAGCGACAAAAGAAAGAAGTATTAAAGCGAGTTTTTCAATGGATTATTTAGAGGATGTCAGGCTTTTGCGAGTGGGAATTTTAATAGGTGACTATCCCCTAGTTTCCATTATTTGGAAAGGAGCTTAAAAACTTACATGGAACCTAATAAGGAATAAATGATGGAATTGATAAAACTTTTCGTAGAATCTATTGTGGAGATTATTCACTATACCATTTGGCCTGCTGTTGCTTTAATCATCTTGCTTATTTTCCGAAAAGAACTTACGTCTCTAATAGGTCGCCTCAAAGAATATGAGGGGCGTCACGGAATCTTTCGGTTTGGCGATACAAAAGAGCAACCTGTTCCGGCGCTTGCAGAAAAAACTGAAATACCTACTGAGCTATCAAATGAAGCAAACAGAATATTAGCAACGCTTTGGAACCGTCAAACGTATCACTTCAAAGATGATTATAGTAGACGATGGAGTTTCCGAATCATCCCTAACGCTGATCAATATGGTGTTTTTATACTAGGCTTTGCTGAACTTCTTAAGTTAGGCCTTATAGGTTGGACACGCAAAGATGGTCAAGCTCTTCTGACTGACAAGGGCATAGATTATATTAAGGATCATCCCGAAATACGAGATTATGAGGACATTTACAGATTCTGATAGAAACTAGGGATAGCCACCCCCAAAAAATTAACAAGCGAACAGTTCGCCTTCGCTTAGGCTTAGCAAGAAAACAGTGAGTGGGCCTAATAAATAAAGTCCCTAATAAATATTTATTAATTCATTTTAAAATATTATAAAGTGCTGACATGAATAAAATGCAAAAAATTGTTTTTCTAACCGGAATTCTTGTTTTTGTTCTAATGGGGCTTTATCCACCTTGAATTTATAGAATTGATTCTTTAAATATTCACCAAGATACTGATTTTGGATATCATTTTATAACTAACGTACCAAGGAAAAGTGCTCCGCCCCATGCCGGTTCTTCTATAATTAATATAAGGCGTCTTTGTGTTCAATGGAGTTTGGTTGCAGTTGTTACTTGTGGGCTTGTTGTAACTCTTAAAGACATAAAGAAAGATAAAGAAACTGGAAAAACTAGTTCCAGCCAATGAACTTGTGGAAAGAAAACGGTGAGCGGTACTAATAAAACCGAAAGAGGAAGATATGATTGAATATAGAGAATACTTATTTACTGCTATTAACAACATCTCTCTGAAAAATACCAAAGAAATTTACAACAAAGTCCTTAATGTCTTGCTGTTTATCAATGATCGGTCAAAGGGGGAGCATAATTTACTCCTCGTGCAACCACGTATAGTTCGCCCAGAAGAAGTAGGTTGGCCTGAGATAGAGAATATGCTTAATTCCAAATCAACTAACTCAGTAGAACTAATCCCAACCAATAATGAAAATAAAACATGGCTTGTCGAAATAAACCAAGAGGGAGAGTCAAACGAAAACGAATTTAATATAGTAATGAGCTGTAGAGAAATTAAAAATTAGGGACAGCCACTATAAACGATAAATGATAGACGATGGACGAGCTAAAATATATATATTTACAAATGCGGATGAGAGGAGTCGAACCTCCACTCCCATAAGGGAACAGGCACCTGAAGCCTGCGCGTCTGCCAATTCCGCCACATCCGCGGCGATAATCCCAAATGCCATTACTAAATAGGGACGGACCCTATTAAAAGTAGTTCTTTTATATCATTCATTGAAGATTGCCGCCCATTCGACACTTCGACCTTGCTCAGTGCAGGCTTTGCTCAGTGCAGGCAGCCTACTCCGCCGAAGTAGTTAGGGCTACGAAGGCCGGAAGGCTACGAAGCCTCGCAAAGACAGAGTGACATCATCTCGGTGCGATTTCATCGCACCCTACCGCTAAGGAGGAGTTATTCGACAAGTTATTTCGAATGCCTCCACTAAATAAATTACCAAAGGACGAGCTTTTAAAAATTCGACACCGATACCCAAGTCCAAAACAGGCATTTTTGTTTTTGGATCGTAATTTTTCAGAATACAAACGGTATTTTAGACCAAAAATGGAGAAAAACTAAGTAATATAATAATGAATAATAGGGACGGACCCTATTAGAATTTTATGAATAGAAAACCAAGGAGGTTTACCAATATGTGTTTTGAAGATTGCCGCCCATTCGACACTTCGACCTTGCTCAGTGCAGGCTTTGCTCAGGGCAGGCAGCCTACTCCGCCGAAGTAGTTAGGGCTACGAAGGCCGGAAAGCTACGAAGCCTCGCAAAGACAGAGTGACATCATCTCGGTGCGATTTCATCGCACCCTACCGCATATTGCTTCCCAATGTTTCATATTAAAAAAATGCTAATACGTAAAGCGCGTACGCGCTTTACGTATTGAGATTATGTTGGAAAGGTGATTTATTTTAGAAAAGGAGGACGTTTACCGTAAATTTACGAATGACGATGGGGGATGGATGAAGGACGAAAAAAAATAGCGGATTTATATTAATGGAGGATTGCTGCCCATTCGACACTTCGACCTTGCTCAGTGCAGGCTTTGCTCAGAGCAGGCTGTTCGGCAAGCTCAGGATGACGATGAAGGATTGTCACTCGCCGGCCGTAGAGCCATCCCTGCCACGGTCGGAGTTGATTTACCGGTCTTCATCAAGACGTCGTTGAAATGATGAAGGTCCTTGCAGGAGATATAGTTCCATCCAAATAGAGATTATTTCAGGGCTTGACTTCCAGGCACACCACAGAAGCAATGGGGTCCGGTGCCTCATCAGGGAGTTTAATCGCAAAGGTGGTCTGGTCGCCCTCGGTCGTCACGCTACCGTCCAGCACCGTCCCGGGATCCGCCAGAAGGCAGGCCTTTACGAGTTGGGCCTTGAAGGACGAGGACACGATAAACTTGCCATCGGCCGGCCATTGGAAGATATGAAGGTAGATCTTGCCCGAGCCGTCGGCGTTGAGCTTGCTCGTCGCACGCCAGTCCCACACTACGGGCGTGCGGCCGCGGCCGCGACTCCGTCCCGCTCCCGATCCCTGTGCCGGGGCACGCGGAAAGGGATTGGGCCCGGTGGCGTAGATGGCTTCTCCGTTGACCTTCAGCCACTTGCCCATTTCGAGCAGGCGGTCGATTTCCGGCTGCGGGATAAGGCCTTCGGCGGTCGGGCCGACGTTCAGGAGGTAATTGCCGCCCTTGCTGGCGATGTCGATGAGATTGCGCAGAAGTGTTTCGGTCGATTTAAAATTGGTGTCGGTTGACTTGTAGCCCCAGGTGTCATTGATGGTCATGCACGTTTCCCAGTCGCGGCCACCGGGGTAGCCGGTTGCGGGAATGTTCTGCTCCGGGGTTTCAGTGTCACCGCGATATCCGGCGCCAAGGCGGTTGTTGGTAATGATACCCGGCTGCAACGAAAGAAGCGGCAGCAGCATGTCCGCCCGCTCTTTATTCATGTTTATCGGCGTGTCCCACCACAGAATACCAAGCTTGCCGTAGTTGGACAGAATCTCCTTCACCTGCGGTACTGCAATCTTGCGAATGTACTCGTCCATGGAGCCATCCTGGGCCGTATCCCAATGCCCGCCGGCGGCGGCCCCGCCCGGATGATTCCAGTCCTGGGCCTGTGAATAGTAAAATCCCAATACGATGCCGTGCTTGCGGCAGGCCTCCGCCAGTGGCTTGAGGATATCTTTGCCGTAGGGCGTCGCATCGACCACGTCCCAGTCTGTCACCGCGGAATCGAACAGGGCAAAGCCATCGTGGTGCTTGGACGTGATGACGATGTACTTCATACCCGCCTCTTTGGCCAATTGGACCCATGCATCGGGATCGTATTTCACGGGATTGAACTGTTTGGCGTATTCCTTATATGTGGCCACCGGGATCTTGGCGCGGTTCATTATCCACTCGCCGATTCCCGGGATGTTTCGGCCTTCGTAAACGCCCGCAGGTACGCTATATACACCCCAGTGGATAAACATGCCGAAGCGTGCCTCACGCCACCACTTCATGCGGGCATTATGCTGCTCCCTGGTTTCTGTCGCAGCAGATGCCGCGGAATTCATTTGTGCCTGCGTGTTATATACCGGGACAATGCCTAATATAACACAGGCAACAAATGTTAATATCATTTTCCTTATCATTACCAATCTCCTTTTGTAATAAATGTTAAAAGCTGTATGCGTTTAATTTATTGCGTCACCTTAACGACACCTGCCGAAAGCGGGGGCATTGTGAATTTGACATTGCGGTTTTCGATGGTGACGGTGGCGGGGATTACTTTGATGTTGTCGGGCTTGTCGAGGGAATTCTTGGCCGTCAAGGCACCCGGAGCTATGAGCTGCATTGTGGCCGCTTTCGGTGCCAGGTCACCGTCGAGGACAATGGCTGCTTCCACGGCATTGTCGGTGGGATTGACCGCTTTCAAGAACACGGTCTGCTTGTCGGCGGAACGAGTGGCGACGAAATTTAGAGGACGGTCCGGCCCATCCACCGCGAGGAGGTTCGGGGCGAAGGAATCTCGCCAAAGTTTCATCACTACGTAGTTGCCGGCAGGGAACCAGGTGCTCTGGTCGAAGTTTATCAGGGCGTTGTCCCACTGGGTTGTCACGCCCTGCCTGCGCATGAACAGAGCGGGGCAGGACATTGTGACGATATCGGCCTGGCGCTCGAAGGCGTTAAGAATGGCGCCGGCGTAAAGCCCCATGCGCCAGTTATTACCCTGGCGGTTTTCGGTGAGGTTCCATTCAGAGACATAAACCTCGATGTTGGGATTTTCAGATTTCTTGATGATCTCGCCGCGGGTCTTGAGGAATTGTTCGTAATTATAGGGATCATCAATATAATCTGCAGGAACGAAGATACCGTTGTAGTAGTGTGGCGAGATGATATCGAAAAGCTTGCCGGCCTGTTCAATCATACTCCCATCCCAGTTGATCTGGTTAGCCTGGCCGCGGGGTGTTTCGTAGCCGTAACTTCCGACGACAGAGAGCTTGAGATTGGGATACTTGGCACGGATAGCGGGACAGAATGTCTTGATGACCTCGAGGTATCCGGAGATCTGCATGCGCCAGGTTTCGTTATCGATTTCGAGAGTCTTGAGCTGATAAGGCTCAGGGTGGCCGTTGGCTGCTCGTTGCTTGCCGTACTCGGTCGTTGCGTCGCCCATGCAGTATTCGAGCAATTGGAGGGCGTCCTCGACGCCGCGACGAGTGTTGATCACGATGATGGGCTCGGCCTTTACCTTCTCGCAGAACTGGATGAATTCGTCGATGCCGAATTGATAGGTATCGCGATCGTTCCATTGGTCGATTGGGTGGGGAAGGCGTTTTTCACGCGGACCGATCATGTTCTTCCAGATGTAGGAACTGGCGAAAGACCCGCCGGGCCAGCGGATGGAAGCTGGCTGGAGATCGGCGACGGCTTTGAGCAGATCGGGGCGATAGCCGCCGGTAGCCAGAGCCGAAGCGGAGAAAAGGGAAATCTGGTCGACATTAACCGACTCCGACGGCGGACAACTGATTAGCAATGAGGCTGCGTTCACGGTGCTTGTTGCAGTGAATTCGACGGTGAACTTCTGCCACCGGGCCGTCAGAGCCGTGAAGGTCTTGCTGAATACCGGTGTGTTGCCATCATAAAATGTCGCGATGACGTTACCGTTACCGCGTGCGTAAAGCGAGAAAGTGTATTTCTCGCCCTGCTTGAGGGCTATATTCCGCTGGCATATACCCGGTCCGTTTGTCGAATTGCCGCCGGACTCAGGTGCAATGTGGACCGAGACGTCTGCATTAAAGGGATTGTCCCGGTCTATGGAGACTTCGTTTGCGTCGCCGAGAAGCTCCCAGTTCCGCGGAGTTGTTGGGGTCAGAGTGGTGCTCCCACGACGCATGCTGCGTCTTGTTCTGGGGGGACGTAATTCCATGGTGCCGTTGAGAATCTGGTCTCCCCAGAGCCCGCCGTGGACGGAGTTGAAAATATGTTCGAGGAATTGACCGTATATGCCGGTGCTGACGGTCTTGGTGGTTTGATCAGTGTGAACGGTAAGTGACAGTTGGGCCTCGGTGGGAGAAGATATGCCGAGCCCGGTTACAGCCAGTATGAATGCTACAGAAATATTCATGTGGGTAATACCTCTAAAAAAGGTTCATTTTAGCGACACTATAGAGCAAGGTGCCATTTTTCTTTCATATTTTTATCACATCATATTATTTAGAATGGTTATTATACCGTGCTACACTTTATAGATAAAACGAATATATTGCAAAATTTGTTTCACTTAGTACCGAACTCGCTCGACGATGTCTAAGAGAAGCCACCGAAAAAACACCATCACGACAACAATTCGAGACCGTTGTATTTTGTCTTATATTAGATCATTTGCATTACATCTGGAAGCTTCCCGGGGATGATGCCCCAGATTTGCCTGAGATAGAAAAGTATCCCGGTGATATGTTACCTGATTCAGAGAGACGAGTTATCCCCGGAGACTCGGGCTACCAAAAATGGATACTGCCGATCGTGGTACTTATCATTTTCATACCGCTTATCGGATTAACTAAATGGTGTTTAAAGAATAAAAAGTATTGCTCTGTGATGCAGTGCTCTTTGACGCCTTTATTGATGAGTGGAGATTTTCGAAAAAACTAATGATGTTTACCAAATAGTTTGATGAAGATTGCCACCGGTTCGGCTCCGCTTAAGGCGGACTATTCCTCGCAAGGACAAAATCAGATTTATCCGGGAAGATAATGCGGATGAGAGGAGTCGAACCTCCACTCCCATAAGGGAACAGGCACCTGAAGCCTGCGCGTCTGCCAATTCCGCCACATCCGCAACGGGAACCCCAAGCACAATGAATCGCGTTTGGGAACCCGGCGTCCCCGCCGCCCCGACTCGCGTCGGAAGACGCGGGGGCAGGTCCGGTCTTAAAAAGTCCCATCTCAGACCGATAGAAAAATAATATTAGCAAATTCATACGTCAGGTCAAGGTTATTTATAAATACTCGCGGTTTTGACCATTTAAGTTGTTTCCTTCGCATTTTCGCAGAATTAAAGTGCCTAAAATCATAACTTTACACTTTAGTTCACTTGAGCAGGTAAAAACGTCCCATAAATTAAATGAAACGTCGTTCGGAGGGGATAGGATTCTTGCGTTTCCATTTAAGGCGGTGCGGGTATAGAAAGGGACGTTATTGTAATAATACCCTGGTCGATAACCACTTACATTTGCTTTCAAACCCGTAGAAATTCGGTTCGATTGGGGGTGAATTTGGGCTTTCTTAATGCAGTTTTGTGAGAATTACGTTAATTGAGGCGGCCGATTGTTCGAAAAAGCAATCCGGATATGTTGTGCATTATTGCTACGTAAATAAAAAGAATTGAATTTTGTATTTGGTGATTTTTGCTTTATATTTTAGGTAGAAAGCGAGTAACAACAGTAATACTTTAAGTGGAGGTTATGATAGTCGAATGGATTCTATCCAGACTATCTCTAAAATCCCCGGTGCTCAAGAGAGTTTGTTCTTCGGTGAGCTGCTTGTAGCCAAGGGTCTTTTGAGCCGCGACGAGCTTATCGATGTGCTGAACAAGCAGCGCGAGTACGGTGGCCGGCTCGGCGAAGTGCTGCTTCGGCTCAAGATGCTCAGTGACGAAGATGTCACTGCGGCATTGTCCGAGCATTTCGAGATGGAGTACATCCACTTCGATGATGCCAGTAAGAGGGATATTATCGATATGGATGTCGCCCGGCTGCTGCCCGAGAGCATCGCTCAGCGATTCTGCCTGGTGGCCCTCAAAGAGGTGGACAAAAAAATCGTTGTTGCGATGGCCGACCCGCTTAATGTCATCGCGATCGATACCGTCACATTAAAATTGAAGCGCCAGATCAAACCCGCAATCAGCTCGCCCCGGGAAATTCAGCGGGCGATAGAGATAATTTATCACGGTTCCGATGTCGAGGAGCAGCAGCTTCGCAGTCTTGTCGAGATCGAGATCGGCGACGATGATACCAAGGACAATGACGCATTTTTAGAGGATATTGTTGATACCGATTCGGGCGGCGAGGCGGCCGCGAACAAGGCGCCGGTGATACGCTTCGTCGATCTGCTTATGAGCCAGGCGGTGAAAAGCCGGGCGAGTGACATTCACATCGAGCCGCAGGAAAATTCCACCGTTGTTCGCATGAGAATCGACGGCGTGCTTCGTAACATGGTCCCTCCGGCCAAAAAGATGCAGGCGGCGGTAATCGCCCGGATCAAGATTATCGCTCACATGGACATTGCCGAGCGTCGTCTGCCTCAGGACGGCCGGTTCAAGATGAAAATATCCGGCAGGGCCATAGATGTCCGCGTTTCGACGATTCCGACGATATACGGCGAAAAAGTTGTTATGCGAATTCTCGATGCCGCCGCCGTCAAGCATAACATCGATCAGCTCGGGCTTGAGCCGCAGTATCTCGAAGAGCTTAAAGACATGCTCTCACAGCCGCACGGCATCATCATTGTCACCGGGCCGACCGGCAGCGGGAAAAGCACCTCGTTATACTCGGCGCTGAACTATCTGAAGGACCCAGCGAAAAATATCACAACCGTTGAAGATCCCGTCGAGTACCGTCTTGCCGGAATCAATCAGATTCAGGTCAAGCAGGATATCGAGCTCGATTTCGGGAAATGCCTGCGGGCGATATTAAGGCAGGACCCGGATATTGTCCTGATAGGTGAAATCAGGGACAAGGAAACAGTCGAAATAGCAATAAAAGCCTCGTTGACAGGCCACTTAGTCCTGAGCACTTTTCATACGAACGACGCGCCCAGTGCAATCAGCAGGCTGCTTTATATGGGTATCGAGCGATACCTTCTTGCTTCGGCCCTGAATCTGGTGATTGCTCAGCGATTGGTCAGACGAATCTGCGAGCACTGCAAGGAACCTGTCACGTTGAAGGAGGAGATTATAAAACGTATGCGGATAGATCCTGAGAAGGCCAAAGATGCCGTGTTCTATCACGGCCGGGGCTGTAACTCCTGCGGAGGGACGGGTTATCTGGGCAGGTTGCCCATCTTTGAGTTCCTGGTCGTTGATAACGATATAAAAGAAGGGATAATTGCCAACCACAGCGAGGCTCAGATCAGAGGGGCCTCACGTGAGAAAGGCTATGGCGGATTGCTTGAAAGTGGGGCAAGCAAAGTGTTGCAGGGTTTGACAACCGCAGAAGAGGTTCTGAGAGTTTCATTTACGGAAAAAGTCCATTAACGGAATTGTAAAACAGAAGAGTAGAAGGTCGGATAAATGAAAAGCTACGGATATATCGCTCGAGATGCGACGGGAGTACAGAAAAAAGGTCTTACGCAGGCTGATAATTCAAGTGTTGTGGTTGATCGGCTGCGCGAGCAGGGATTTACGCCTGTTTCCGTTAAGGAAGTGGTTAGCAGGATCCCTAAAGCCAGGCGGGCAACTCGTTCGAAGCGTATAAAATCATCCGACCTGGCGGCGCTTTGCTGGCAGTTGACTACGATGCTCGAAGGGGGTATTCCCATAACCACCTCCCTTGACATAGTGAGTCAGGATATAGCACATCAGTACCTTCAAAAAGTGGTGGGGCAAATCTCGGACAAGGTCAAAAAGGGACAGCCGTTCTCGGAAAGCATTGCGGAATTTCCAAAAATATTCAACCGTCTGTGCTGTGCCATGTTATTGGCCGGTGAGACCAGCGGAAATATCGCCGGTGCGATGGGCAAGCTGGCCCAGTATTTCGATAATCGTGACAAGTTAGCCAAAAAAGTCAAAGGTGCAATGGCCTATCCCGTCTTTGTTATGACATTTATCGTTATCATCGTCATATTTATAATGGCTTTTATTGTCCCGAGGTTCCGAAAAATATTCGACCAGATCGGCGGAAAGCTGCCCGCGTTTACCCAGGGCTTTATGACATTCTACGATGTGCTGGCGCACAACCTGCTTTACATCATAGGCTTTATTGTGTTGCTTGTTGTTTCCTTGGTTATCATATCCAAGAACAAGGGCGGCCATTATATGTTCAGCAAGTTGGCTCTGCGTTTGCCTTTGTTCGGAAAGGTATTCAGCCAGGCCTTTATCGTGACTTTTTGCCGGACGACCGCGACTTTGCTTACATCGGGTGTTTCCGTGCTCGAGGCGTTCAACATTCTCACCGGCATGACGGATAACGATATTATCAAATCGGCCATAATGCGGACGAGAGATCATATTGTCAGCGGCTCCAACATTTCTTTGAGCATGGCTGCCGCCGGTTTTTTCCCGAATATGGTTGTCAAGATGATACAGGTCGGTGAGGAAAGCGGTTCGCTGCCTGCGGTACTCGAGAGGGCAAGCCAGCATTACGAGCGAAAAGTCGATGCCACCATCACCACGATGATGAGCCTGCTCGAGCCTATAATGATTATAACGGTCGGTGCGGTTGTATCGGTAGTAGTTATTGCACTGTATCTGCCGATTTTCACAATGTCGGACGTATAAAAGACGGCATTAAATTATAAATGATAATTCAGTCGATTGCGGATTTAGCCGATTTTTATGACGCACAATGTAAGATACTTCCATATAACATTTTTAAAAACTTTTTTAGGAGAGATGAAGATGACAAGAAGAAAAGGTTTCACACTGGTGGAGTTGATGGTGGTTATTCTCATCGTCGGTATTCTTGCGGCAGTGGCGATTCCACTGATGCAGGGCCGTATCGACAAGGCCAAATGGTCCGAGGCCAATGCCACGGCGGGTACAATCCGGACCGCAGTTCGTGCCTATGCCGCTGAGACGAGCGTCGTAACTGCACAGGGTCTTATCGGCAATCAACTTGATGATGGCCCTACGCAGTCTGCTCTGGGCTTTAGCGCTACGGATTGTGAAGGTACCTATTTCGAGTCCGATGATTATACCGTTTCCGGAGTCGATGCGACAGGTATAGCCACAATCACGGTTACCGGCAGCAGCAAAGCCGATTCTCCGGCCGGCTCATATAGGCTGAATCCTAATGGTACATGGGTAAAGCTGTAAGAATCGGTAATGCCTGCAGGGGACCGGCCCATCGCCCTGCGGCGAGAGGATGTACGGATATTTTTGGTCTCCTGTATATCATAACAAGGACAACCATGGCAAACAGGGAGTTTGAATTGATTGTCAGGCGGCATGAGTCGCTCAAAGTAATTACTTTGATTGAAGCAGTGGTGGCTATGGTCCCGGTGACTATAGCCACTATGTTTTAAGATACCCGAAATTCCGAAAAAAAGAGTCGGTTTGTTGTTTAGGCACCCAGGTTTGTCTTCTTGATTCCGGTGTGAGTCGATCCTTAAAACGAATGAATTTATATTAAGCGGAATATTATTTTTCCCAATAAATATTTTTGTTTATGATTTTTTTGTAGTATATTTTAAATAGTATGAGTTCTATACGCGGATAATAGATAAGCCTGTAAAATCAGTTACATCTCTCGCGATAAATTACATCAATGCAATAGCTGCTCAGTACAATAACGAATATGGCAGGTTCATAAATCCGAATTAATGGACCGACAGAATTAAAACGGGATGGAAATTATGAAGATTCGTAAACGAAGATTTGCACGAGCAGTAACGTTAATCGAAGTGATGGCGGCGATAGCCATTTTGGTCATTTCCTCTACGGGGGCGTTAAGCTATCAATATTTTGCCGCTAAAGACGCCCAAAAGGCTCGTGCCCAGGTAATTGCCACTCGCATCGGTCTGCTGCTGCTTGAAGACTGGAAAAGTACCGGCGGCTCCAAGGAATATAATCCACAGACTCTCGGGCTTGGTTTTTCTTCGCCGCTGCCGATCCCGTCTCACTTCAGCCAGGGCCAGGGAGTTGGAAACGGTGCTCCGCTTCATGATGCCGTACATGACATCACGGTCGATGGTATTCCGATGATGGTCATGCTTACATGGGTAGATGTCGCCCAGGATGCCGTATCGGGAGTAATACTGCGACAGCTTAATATTGAAGTGCAATTCGGCTCGACCTGGCAGGATGAAACAATAAAGAAGCAGTATGAAGGCCTTAAGCCCGTGATTCTTACGACCTATGTACGGATTGACGGGGCAGGCGGTTAGAACGTTAGCGGTGTCAACGACAAATTTTTCAAAATAAAGTAACGAGGTACCGGAGATGAAAAACCGAATTCAAAAGAGAAAATACCGTTTTTGTTCCGGCGTAACGCTGGTCGAAATATCTCTCGCTATGGTACTGAATTCGATGATTGTATTGGCCGTTGGAGTTCTTTTAATCGGTGGTAATCGCGGCTGGCATAGTATTTACGATTCGGCAAACAAGAAAATCAGACAGGATGCAATGGTGACCACCCTGACATTCGGCAGTGTCGGGAGAAAGGCGAACCGACTTAGTTACAAACTTTATAAGTCCACCGGCGATGCTTTTTTGCCGGCGTTACCGCAAACATCGGATCCGCAGGAAGTTGTTTCCGGGGACGCAGTGGAATTCAGGTACTGGGACGTCGCCCTCGACGAAACAGATAGTTATAATTTGATGGATACCTCAAAGAAAGCGACTGCTTACGCTTTGTTTTATATCGACGGCGACGAGTTGAAAGTTGACTATGGTCCTTATCCGCCCGGTGGGGTGCCGGACGACGGCGGCGCCAGAAATACTACAGGTGTAACTACGGAAGTTCTTGCGGAAAACGTATCTATAGATGAAGATTGCGAGGTCGGTGCGTTTAGTCACACGGTAGTAAACGGCGTGGGTCAGGGAAGCGTTCGAATAAATATTAACCTGACGGACCCTGAAACCGATGAGACTGTTAAAATAGTGACCTCAACGTTAATGCGTAATATGTGGCCGAGGTGAGTCCGTCTCCGGCCGCAGCCTTCGCCGAGACGAGTATAAATACAGTGTTTTGGAGGATTGATATTGTGGAAATTCAAAAATCAAAACCGCATTCATTTCCACTGATAATCCGTAACCGCCGGAAAGGCTCATCACTTGTCCTGGTTGTTATATCGGTCGTGGTGTTGTCCTTTTTGGGGATAGGCATGTTGAAAGTCGCTTATGGAGTCAGGCATAGAGCCATCCAAACGAAAAATGAGGCTGTTGCAATGCTTGCTGCCGAAGCGGGCTATGAAAAGGCGATTTTCTGGATGAGCCAGAATAAGGATATGCTCAGTGCGATTCAACAAGAGGATCCCGGCACAAGCGGCGGACTTAATTTGCCCAGTGGTGATGCCAATTACCAGGTTATGCTCTATACATTTGCCGGCTATCGCCCGGTTTATAGAGTTTTGTCCACCGGTCATTGCGGCGAATTCACGAGGGCGGTTGATGTTTTGGTCCTCCAGGCGTTGAGCGGCTGGGATATGGGTAAATGTGAGGTTCCGACCGGCAGCAGCAGCACAATTGAGGTCTATTTTGCCGATGGAGAAGTAATTGATATGCCGCTCCATATAAACGACCAGGAAGACAGCCCGGATGATATCGATATTCACGTGAGCGGCGATCCGCAGTTTATGCAAACAGTCGGGATGGGTGAATCGAGATATAACGATCACGACAGTGATAAGTACGGATCGGTTCTGGAGATGTTCGATAATGGAATTCTTTTTGACCAGCCTGATAACAGAGTAACGGATACAGGTACGGTTCAGAACAAGATAGACCGCTTTAAAGACAGCACAAAAGTACAGTGCAGATTTTCACCGGTTGCTAACGCGTCTGTTACGAATCCTAATGCCGCGGTTCAGCTTGAATTCTTTGTGGAAGACGAGGTAGGCAAAGTCCGTATCACAAATGATTGTACCGTCAGGGGTAACACAGCAGGTACTTACGACTATAAGATTAAACCCGGCACCGATGGAAAAAAGTACGAGAAATACGATATTTACGGTTATCATTATATCCCGGAAAACGCGGAAACGACGGGCCAGAGGACCGTTCTGTCGCTTGAAGAGACTTATGTCACTCAGGATTTCGGCGGCGTCGAGTCCGAACCGGGTGGACAGATTTATGTAGATGGTAATGTCGTTATCGGCGGCGACCTGTCCAGCTATGGTGGGAGCCAGGTAGTAAAAGGCAGGATTTCCGTGGTGGCATCGGGTAATATCTGGATAGCTGATTCCATAACGGTTGACGGCTCGCACGATGTTGACGGAAAGCCGTCGGCGGATAATACCAATATTCTCGGTCTTGTCGCTGAGGGCGTAATCAAGGTAATTGACCCGGGCTTATCCAGTAGTTCCGGGGAGCCGAGCGGATATTCCGGTCTTGAGTATGAACCAATCGGTTTGCAGGATGAATCTAGTGGTGGTGAATGGGTATGGAAGCTTATTAGCGGACATTGGCAAAAAGTATATCAGGAAACAGAACCAAAAGAATACGACAGGGTATTGCCGGACCAGGTGGTGGTTGAGGCAGCCCTGACGGTCGGTGGAGGAGGCTGGGGAGCGGAAAATGTCGGAGATAGAAAGGAGTACAGCGGAAAACAGGATGATTTAATTCTTCGCGGCACTATCACAGAGGCAATTCGAGGCGCAGTCGGTTTAGTAGGCAATGACGGATTTCTTAAGTACTACTATTTTGACAGCAGGGTGCTCGAAGGCATTTTGCCCGGTGATATATGGCTGCAGGGCAAGTTCATTCCCGCTCCTGCCGGCTGGCACGATTATCGACCGGTCAGTTACGATTAATCCCGGCATATAGATTGTCAATTTCAAAAATTACGGTTTTGGTCGGGGGGTAAATCCCGCCAGAGCCGTTTTTTTTTTCGCGCATAACAATACGTCCTATAACCTATCTGCGGCCTCTAAAAATCCTTTCAAAATTGATTTTCAACGATGGACGCCTTTCGTCATTTAGTAACATAATAAAACCAACCAATCAAAAATTTTCCAAGGTCGTTTATTTTTTAGGACGTAGCACCCGCATAACATTCACCTCCTAATATTACCGGAAAGTTTATCGGCTTTTCAGTAATATGCTATGGCCGTTAAGCCGACTAAGGTTTTATGAATTTGAAGCAGATACTTAATTTAAATAGGAACGATGTCTGTGGCCTGGATATCGGAAGTTCGGCCGTCAAAATAGTCGCTTTGTGTAAAGACAATTCCGGCTACAAGGTGACCGCAGCCGGCATATCACAGATAGCAGACCGACGCAACAACTCCGGGGGGCACGGCGGAACAGATGCGAAAGTAGTCAAAGCAATCCATGACTGCTATGTAACAACCAGGTTAAAGACCGGAAATAAACTCAGAACGAAGTTAGCTGTTTGCGGGATCGGCGGCCCGGAAATCGCGGTGCGGGATTTCGAGTTTCCCTTGTTACCAGAAGATGAAATAGAAGGAGCAGTATCCCTTGAAGCGTCGCTGGTTTGTCCGTTCAATCCGGAACAGGCTGTTGTCGATTATCAACTAATACCTAACGGCAATGACAAAACCAAGGGTATCCTGGTGGCAGCCACGAATACGTTGATAAAGGGTAAAAGGCATCTGGCTCAAAAAGCCGGACTTAAGTGCGTCCTGATGGATGTTGACGGGCTGGCATTATTGAACTGTTTCAACAATCTCGTCAACGAGCATGAGAAATCGACGACGGCAATTCTGAATGTCGGCGGCTCTTATACTACCCTTGCGATTATGAGTGATGAAGGTTGGCCGTTTATCCGCGAAATGGCTCGTGCGGGTGATTATATAATCGCTCGTATTGCAGAAGCAGAAAACACATCGCCGGAAGCGGTCACGGGGATTTTGTTCGGTGATTCACCGAACGGCGGGACAGGTCTCGGCGACAGCCTGGAAAGGGCCTGTGACGAAGTGATAGCAGATGTGGCCGAGACTCTGCGTTTTTATGCAGCCAGTGAAAAATCGAAGCAAATCGAAAAAGTATTTGTATGCGGCGGTTTTGCCCCGACGGGAGGTTTTGTCGATTTATTGTCTCGTCGTCTCGGGATAGAAGCGCGTCTGTGGAATCCGTTTGACAGTGAGCTTTGCCATACGTCTGATCGATACGGGGACTTTTTCAGCAAGAAAGGCCCGGCAATGGCGGTTGCAGCCGGTCTTGCCATGAGGTCTATTGAGAAAAACCAGTGAGAAAAAACATGAACGACAGAGCAACGAAAACTATATTCACAATAGATCTGCTCAAGAGAGAGGGTATCCCGTTCAGAAGCGGTCCCGCCGGCGTGGCTTGTGCCGTGATAACCGCCGCCGTGCCGATTGTTATCGCAATTACACTTGGAGGATTGTATCTGAATAGCAAAGTCGTGATGTCCCTGAAGGCCAAGGAAATAGCCGTGCTGGATGAAAAGGTTAAGGGATTGTCCGACGTTATAGAGCTGCAGAGAGCATTGGAAAGAGAGAAATTCCATTACAATGTTTGCCTGTCGGAAGTTAAATCCACGATAGGAAAATTCAGTCAGTGGTCACCGGTTTTAACTACATTGGTCGAAAATATGCCCCGCTCGGTTATATTGACGGAGCTGGAAGTAGAGCAGAACATCGTGAAGAAAAAAGTTCCGAATAAAGATAAGCCCGGCAAAATGACGGAAATCGATGCATCTGTTACAAGTATGCGGGTTACGGTTAGCGACAGCTCGCGAGCCGACAGTGACCAGGCGGTTAAAGAATTTCGTGATTATCTCTGTTCTTCGTCTTTTCTCGGCCCGAAACTCGAAAAGGCCGACGTTTCGAAAGAATCCGGCACACTCGGAGGGCAGGATGTTGTCTATTACATGATTAATTGTGTCTTTAAGGCTGAGTTATAGCATGGTTATTCCGAAAGCACTTAAAAAAAATCTTAAGATATCGGCTGTTATATGGGCGGCCTGTCTGGTTTTGTTCGTCCTGATTTATATACTCGTTCTTGGGCCGCAAAACCGGGCCAGAAATAGGCTCGAAGGTGAATTTGACGAGAAAAAACAGACGTATGAATTCGCGCGGAATGCGGCACGCGAGGAAACCCAAAACAGGCTGCTCGAGCAAATCGGGATTTTGCGAAACGACCTTGGCGTTTTCATTACCGACGTCGAAAATTCGGCCGACCTGATATTCGATATAAGCCGAATCGCCCGCGAAAAGAATGTTGCTTCACTAAACGTCGAAAAAGAAAAAGAGCGTCTGGTTTCGGATAAGGACCTTGCTAAAAATATTTCCGAGAGCCGTATTAACATCAGTTTCACCGCCGGATTCAGCCAGTTTGCCGCTTTCCTGAATGCTTTAGAGAGGCATCATCCCGTTCTTTTTGTGAACGAGTTTAAATTAATGCAGTCGAATCAGAACGAGTCGGCCTATCAGGTGGATATGGATGTGGCGGCTCTTATTAAAAAGCAGCAGGACAATAATGCCACGGCAAAATCTATGCAGCCGATATCGGATAAAAAAATATGAGAAAATATAATATGAGAAAGTTGGAATTAGAACAAGTCGAGCAAAAGGGCTTCGATAAGGAGATAATATAATGGATACGCATGACCAAGAGAATAAGGCGGGTCCACAGAACGAATCTGCGTCGGTTTTCAGGAGCGGACCGATTTCGCAGGGCGAGAGACAGGCTAAAGGCTTGATGAACGATAGCCGGGATTCGAATCCGTATCAGCTTGGACAGTCATCGCGTGCAGATAATACGAAAGAACAGTTTGAAACCAACCCTTCTATGCAGGGGCCCGGCCTTTGGCAGCAGATAAAAGGTAAACTCTTCAAGGAAGAACCGGGAGTCAATAACACAAAGCAGAAAGTAATGGTCATTTTGATTCCAATCCTTTTTATTATAATGATTTTCATGTTCAGACAGGTGCTGAGCAAAGCCCCGCAGGAAACGGAAGGTTCCACAAATGATGATTCGTCTGTTACCACGGCCGTTCGTTCCGATGGTGAAATCGACTGGCGGATTCCGGAACCGATACCGATGCAGATAAGGGATCCCATTAAACCGGGGGTTCGGACCGCCATGCCTAATATGTGGCAGACCGATTCCAATAATATAGAGATGCTCAGTGTCAGGGGAATTCTCTACAGCCAGGACAAACCATCTGCCGTTATCGGCAATAAGATCTTACACCTGAACGACAAGATTGACAATGCCACTATTGTACAAATCGACCGGGACTTTGTAGTCTTCGAGAAAGATGGAAGAAGGTGGACGAAAAAAGTGGCGGAATTACAGATGGATCAGGAAGAACTGGAGCAAATAAAACCGGATGCGGAGGTGGATAAAATACGTTGAGAAGAATGGGCATGGAAATTTTGCCGTGCCTGGTTCACAATGAATTACAAAGTTGAACGAATACAGGCAATTAAGATATTTGATCAAAAATTAAGATGTTGTAAAGGAAATATTATGAAAAACTTTATGAAAAAAATCACGATATTCAGGATATTATCCGTTTGGGCGATTATTGGTTCCTGCTGTATTACATCCGGTGCTGTTGACGCAATTGAAGATGACGTGGCGGATGAAAAGCCGTTGAGCCAGCTTGAGATGAGGATGCAGAAAAAGGTATCTATCGACGTCAGTGACGTTCCTATCGAGATGGTTATAAGACAGCTCGCCGAGCAGGTGGACGTGGATTTTATCAAAAGCCCGAATGTTACCGGCAATGTGACGGTTACGCTTACCAGTGTCTCGGTCGAAGAAGCTCTGCAGAGTGTTCTCGACGTGCACGGCTGCGCCGCCATAAAAGGCGAAAATGTGGTCCGGATACTATCGCGAGAGGAAATTCCCGAAATATCCGAAAGGCTGATAACCGAGACTTTCGAGATTATTTATGCGGATGTTGTCGAGGTCGTCAAGGCACTGGACAAATTCAAGTCGCCTCAGGGCTCGGTATCCTCCATCCAGGGCACCAGCCATATAATTGTCACCGATACCGAAAACAAAGTCAGAGATATCGCGAAACTGATTGAAAAAATCGACCGCATCACACCACAGGTGCTTGTGGAGGTGAGAATTTACGATATCACCAGCAAGGACAATCTCGATCTCGGTATCGACTGGTACGCCAGCCGGCGGACGAACTTCAACACCAGCGGTTTTCCCATCGATGACGACATAACGGTCAGCAAAGACGGCACCGATACTTACGTCTCCAGTATAACCGACTCTGCCCTTCATGCGGGATTCAATGCCGGGACAAGTAAAACCGCCGCCGCTACAGAGGGCTATCTGCAGTTTGGCATACTCAACAAACATGCCGACATCTTTGCACAACTCAGAGCCGAGCAGGAAAACATTAATGCCAAGCTGCTTGCGAATCCGAGAATTTTGGTTCTTGATAACGAGACGGCCCTGTTCGATATCGTTACCGAACATCCCTATGTCGAGCGAACCATTACCGGCGCCACCATAACCGAAACGGTCAAATTCAAAAACGTCGGTATTAAACTCGGTGTCACTCCCCATGTAACAAGAGACGGCATGGTGAGGATGCGTATTCTGCCGGAGTTCGGCGTCGTAATCGGCCAGGTTCAGGTTTCATCGAGTGACGTGCCTATTGTTGACACACGTAAAGTCGATACGATAGCGCTGGTGCGAGACGGCCACGCTGTCGTGCTGGGCGGCCTGCGAAAGAAAGATACTACCCAGCAGATCAACAAGGTGCCTCTGCTCGGCGACATACCTATACTCGGGACATTGTTCAAATTCGAGGGTGAATCTACAGTCATCACCGAGCTGGTAGTGTTTATAACGCCGAAGATTATAACCCAGCCGGTCTTGTCGAAGGAGGAGCAAGAAGCTTTCGATGTGACCATATTCGACGGGCCGAAGTCTAAAAGCACAAAGGCGGAAGATAAGCTCGAAAAATAAATGAGATATTTGTCCTGAAAATAGTCGTGTTCGATTAAACAGGCGGATTAGTCTTTCTCCACATAATTTAACCTGACGCGAAAACAGGCTCGATATGCCCGGCCTTACAACGAGTCATAATCTTTTAGTTCATTCGCTCACTTTTCATCCCATTGCACCGGCTGTGAAATTGCGGTTTGGGGTGGAACTTCTCATTGAATAATCAGGTCTGCGGACAAAAAATCATCTCATTAAAATTAAAACGAACATTCCGGGGCGATTTACGTTATAGACATAACATAATTTTTCGTGATAATGGTTCTGAAAATGGTTTGATACGGTTATTTTCAGGGGATAGATATGCTCAGACGCATAACAGTGAATTTTATCGTCGATTTGGCCGGCTTTATTGATTTGCTCGGCTTGATTTTTACCGGTTTTATTATCAAGTATGTTCTGCCGCCCGGCACAGGCGGTCGCGGACAGGAGCTTCACGGCGGACAAGGCGCCGGCCACGTTAAATCATTGTGGTCGATGACACGACACGAATGGGGTGATATCCATTTTTATATGTCCGTTGCATTTATCGCTTTGATGCTTATCCATCTGGCCCTGCACTGGACATGGATCAAGTGTTACTTCAGATCACTTTTCGGCCTTTCAAAAAGAGGGAGCGATTTATAATCCCCCAGTACAGGTCCCGGCGGTGTACAGTGTAAATTTATTGTTGCATCTCCGGAGGCAATCTGTAATACTCAAAACCTTTAATAAAAATAAAGGATTGAGAATATGAGCCAGAGATTTTTTTCCAGGGAAAGATTCCTCGGAGAAAAAGCCGTCGTTATATATTTTGTCGTCTTGAAATTAATTCTATGCCTGCTTCCAATTGAGTACGGTTATTTCCGGGACGAGCTGTACTATATCGCGCTAAGCGATAATTTGGATTTCGGTTACGTGGATGTCCCGCCTCTTGTCCCCTTTTTTCTCGCCGCGGTGAGGTTCTTTTTAGGCACGTCGTTTATTTCATTGCATCTTCTGCCCGCCGTTTGCGGGGCCTTGGTTGTTTGGTTGGTGTACCTGATGGTCAAAGAATTGGGAGGCGGCATATATGCAAAACTGCTTGCGCTCACGTGTGTCACTCTGGCCCCTATCTTCCTGTGCTTCGAAACTGTTTATACCTACGATGCATTCGACAAGCTTTGCTGGACATTGTTGCTTTACGTGCTGGTGCTGATTCTCAAAACTCAGGACAAAAAATACTGGATATATTTCGGCATTGTCGCCGGAATCGGCCTGATGACGAAAATCTCGATTCTTTACCTCGGGTTCGGGATATGCCTGTCTTTGTTGATGACAAAAGACAGGAAATATTTTCTTTGTCCGCAGCTATGGATAGCTGCGCTGCTGGCATTTTTGATTTTTTCCCCTTATATTCTCTGGCAGATCAAAGAGAGTCTGCCTGCTTTGGAGTATTATAAAAATTATGCGACCGGCAAGACGTGGCCGTCAACGCCTGTGGAATTTATAAAAAATCAGATTGTGGTAATGAATCCTCTGGCCGCTCCTGTCTGGATTTCGGGAATTTATTATTTTATTTTCAACAGGAGCGGGAAAAAATTCAGGGTCATCGGATACGCATATTTTATTGTCCTGCTTCTTTGTATTTATATGGAGGTAAAATTTTATCTACTCGCCCCGTTTTACACTGTTTTGTTCGCCGGAGGGGCCGTTTGCTTCGAGGCGTTTGCGAACAGGCATCATTTTGTATGGCTCAAGAGAATACCAGTCGCAGCGATATTTTTGATGGGGCTTCTGAGCGTCCCGTTCGTAAGACCCGTTTTGCCGATCGAAGTGCTGCTAAAAGTTTCGGGAAGAGGCGTGTACATGGGAGTAAAAGGAGAACGGCAAAGAATCGGGCGGCTTCATCAGCATTTTGCAGACCGCTTCGGCTGGGAGGAAATGACCGCAACTGTGGCGGAAGTTTACAATACATTAAATGACCGGGAACGCTCCGAAGCCTGTATCCTGACGGGAAATTATGGAGAAGCCGGGGCGATATGGCTCTATGGCGAAAAATACGATCTTCCAAGGCCGATAAGCGGGCATCTTCAATATTTCTTCTGGGGTACGAGAGGATATTCGGCCGATGTTGTGATTTCATTGGGTATTGACGTTGAGAAATTAAAAGAGCAGTTTAATAGTGTTGAGCAACGCGCTCACCTCGATTGTGAATTGGCTATAATTTATGAACGGTATCTGCCTATTTATGTTTGCAGGGGACCGAAAAAGTCCCTGGAGGAAATATTGCTTAGCTTCAAACATCTGGATTAATTTAGTTCGCAGAACGGGATGAATACATGAAGTTGCGTTGGCTGGTTATTATTTCGTTGCTTTTACTTATATTTACATCCGGCTGCCAGGAAGCACTGACCTGGGCCGGGGCGAATCTGTATCAGGCCCGGACCAAAGACCCCGAATTGAAGACGGGGGCACAGTTGATTCTTGACGGACTTAATGCCAGCCCGCGGATTCGAGTGGGATATTTACCAAGCCCGACGCTGGGAACGGTCTTTTCCGGCCCTAATGACCTGGGTCAGCACGGATATTGCCCCAACCTCTCGGAAAGAAACGGCATAGTTTATACGTGCAAAGCGGGTGCGATTGACATCGGCCATGCGCGTAAAGCCGCCGACTGGACGGTATTTCTCGCCGCGAAAACTTTTAAGCAGATAATCAAAAACGATACCGAGTTTTCATTCAGGCTGTACGAGCCTTCGCGATATTATGTACTGGTGACTTACCCTGATAACTGGAACGATATGTCACGCCAGGATAGGGAAAGAATCGCATACGAACTCTCCATCGGTCTCGGCCGATACCTGGCTTTTACAGCGGTTACATGGCACGAGATTATCACATGGTTCGGTTTCAAGAGCAAAGGACTGGAGCCGGAATATCCCTCAGCATTCACGTGGGAAGAGACGTTCTCAAATCTGTTCGGCACGCACATTGCCGCCCTGGCCCTCGAGGACACGGAGCATACGTACAACGAGGCGGTGACATTGGCTTTTGACCGCGAGCTTCGCCGGTTGGATGTTCAGTCCGCCGGCGTATCGAGACATGCCTCCGAAAGCGTCAAAGGGCCGTGGTTTACGGGCGATTTCTACTGGATAGCCATGAAAAAGAGGAACTTCGATCTGGGCCTCGACGACGGTTTTGTTACGCCGATACTGATTCCTTCCGTCTCCGAATGCAAGGGAGCACAGGCCGAATCGTTTCCGGTGCCCGGACTCGATTTTGTTCGCGAATACGGATTCTCGGTTCGATTCGAGATTAAACCGAATATATGGGAGGCGAATGCCATCCTCGATATTGCATACCCCGAGGGACATCGGCGAAAAAAACGCGTCGAACCGGTCATACACTATCCTCTGATTATGGCCCATATCCGAAAAGAGGCCATAGAAAGATACGGCTTCGATTAGAGATCGAGAATAACCGACAAATCCATTCATTTATCCTGATTTCTGAGTAGTAATTAATTGTGGAATTTCTTCACAGGATTCCGGATAATGATTTATCGAACGATAAGAGACCGGTTAAAAACGTACAAAAGATATTTGTCAAAGGAGACTAACGATGAATCGCAGAACATTCCTGAAATCCGTGCCGGCATACGCCGTGCTGGCAGGCGCAACTTCCGGCTTTTCCCAGACCGAAAAAGCCAGAACTACATCCGACTCGGCCGAACAGTTGCAGCCGATTACGCTCGTCGAACCACAGACCGACGGTGGAAAGTCCGTATTGGCGGCCCTGAAGGAACGAAAAACCGAACGGAACATCAGCTCCAAAGAGCTGCCGCCACAGGTGCTATCTAATCTTTTATGGGCGGCGTTTGGTGTGAACCGTGAACAAGGGTCATTACGCGGCCGGACTGGCAGAACGGCGGCATCGGCCAGCAACTCGCAGGAAATCGATCTTTATGTCGCTCTTCCCGAAGGCGTCTATCTCTACGAAGCTGTCCCGCACCGTCTAAAACCGATCGTCGCAGGTGACTTTCGCCGAAGGTCCAACAGGCGTGGAGCAGCGGCGACGGCCCCGGTCAATATTTTCTATGTCGTCGATATCGACAAGTACAAAGATGCCCCGTTCCAGGAGCCGGGTTTGAAAGACCCGGAAGTGCAGAAGTCCTATTATTATGTCGCTGTGGGTTTGATTGCCGGGAACGTTTATTTGTTCGCCGCTTCGCATGGTTTGGCGGCATGGTTTCATAACTGCAACAAAGAGAACTCCCCGGTAGAATTCAAGCTGCGACACGAACAACATGTGCTATTTTCCCAGACGGTGGGCTATCCGGCGTAAAGTCAGCAGTTTTCAAAAAGCCCTATAAAAACTGGCTGTTCTAATGTATTAACGCCATTTCGGGACCTTTTTCGTAAAATTCGATGCCGGCTCTGATTGGTTGTATTTTCCGGGTTGGTTTGATACAATATCCACTAGGCGATGGCGAAAAGAGCTTGCGGATGGTCGTCGGATTCTCAAGTTATACGACTGCGCTTTGATACGCATACGGGAAAAGCTCAGCCCTTTAACCATCTTAAATATAAGGAACCAAAGACAGTAAATAAATAAGTAATAGATCGATGACGTTCCTGAATATTTAATACAACTAATGAATATGAAAACTCAATACATATTATATATGTTATTGGTGATTATTCTACCGGTCGCAATTTTCTTTGGATGTCACCAATCGGAGCACATTAAGCCGGAGCCAACTCAACAGCCATTAGCGATAGAAGAGGCGAACAAAATAGTAAGCGGATTGGACAAATATCATAAAATCAAGGGAAACTTCCCAAAATCGAAAGAAGATTTTCAAGAATTTTGTCTGGAATCCAGGCATCCTTGCAGAACTGTGGATTTCCGTAAAATATCCTGGAAGTCAGTTGATGATAAAATGATTGACCTTATATATACATCAGATGAGTATTCATTTCCAATTACTTTGGAGATAGATTCAGATTCGTCAGATTTAATCGATAAAACACAGCATAAACTAAAAAAGGAAATGCAGGAGTTAACAGAGGACCAGCAGTAATACGAATAGGAACGTATAAGTTACTTCATTGGCGTACCAGTATCAACTGAATAAATTAGTAAAAGTCCATAATATTTACCTATGTTTAGAGATTGTGACTGGTGTTCTTAAATCCCAATGACAGAAATGTTCTAATAATATTTTCAAAGTATATGAAAGAAAAATTATGAGAGTTGTGACTGTATGCTTTGCTGGGAAACCAGTTACTGCTGTTCAGCAAAATTATGACAGGATTGAAATCTTTAGAAGTGTTTCTGCCATAATTAATCAGCAAAAATGGATTCCACAAATTATCCTTTTCCCTGGAGGATTCTTTCATCTACCACAACATGTGGGACCGATGAATCATGATGATCGTGTTGAGATGCTGTCTCGACAGAGTTTTTCAACTGCATGCGTTGAAGTGGCTTTTGAACTTGAAGCTACCATTATAGTAGGAGTAGATAGCATTAAAGAGCGGCAATATGCTGCTGATCAGTTATGTGTGTCTTGGAACAGTCAAGGTATTACTGGCATAGGCAGAAAAATTTTTCCAGCACCATGTGAAAAAAATCGTTTTGTGGTATATGCTCAAGATATCGTTTCAAAAATGCGTCTTGCGCCTTTAGGAAATGATAAAACAGCATTATTATGCTCTTGTTATGATATGTTTGGTTGCACAGAAAATAAAGCTACAGGTCCACGAGGTAGATACATACGCTTATTTGACATTGGAAATAATGAACCGTTAAATAGAGAAATTGATAAAAATTATGTAATCACAGCTATAAATGAGAATTTACGAAGCTGGAGGGAACTCGTAAATCAATCGTCTATTAGCCTTGCAACAATCCATTTTTTTGGTCGAGGAAATAGAACAAGTTATTGGCAACGTCACGGCTTACAAAAAGCTTCGAGCGTCCTCAATGTCAATGGAGGAATTGCTTTTGGGTCTGCTCATTTCGAAAAATTACCACATCAACAAAATGTTTGTGTGCTTGCAGCTCGAAACGGTGATAGATTGAATTCAAATGAATTTATCCGTTTAGATAATGCATTAGTACGACGCTATGATGTTAGTTTATGATTGATGGTTTCTAACCACCCTGTTTTTCTCTCAGAAAATTTTAACAAGTGATAAAAGGTTAAATTAGGCTAAATTAAGAACTTTTACTGAAAGGTATTACTATAAGCAACATGCTTTAGGTTCCATAAAGTTCTTCTTTTTGCGAATGAATGGGATAGCTACACACTGCAGATGAAAGAGAGATTCTTCGCTTTCTGGGGGCACTTTACAGTGCGCTCAGAATGACAACTCGCTCCATGGGGGCAAACTGTCACTTTTCACCTTCGACAACCACGACCCCAAAAGGCCTGCCCCCCAACGTCTTGTCTCGTAGAGACAGTGGGGGCGGCAGGAAACTGAATTAAATCCGAATATCGAATTTCGAAATACGAAGCAATCTCTAATGATCTAAATTCAAATGAAAAAAACAAGGTATTTTGAATTTGAAGCCTTAGGATTTTAGATTTGTTTAGAAACTAGTATTTTGTAATTCGTGCTTCTTATAAAAACTTTTATAAGCTTGACGGCACAGTACCTGTCTCGGCGACGGCCGTCGGCCGAAGCCGGAAAATTTATCCGCATCGAAGAAGAACTGCAAAAATTATAGTGGAAATAACATAAGTCAGCGTACAGCGGATACGGTATAGGGTTTGTTATATTACAGGAGAAAGATTAGAACTCATCCCAAAACCTCTTCCTACTGCGATTTGCTGCAAATTCCGTGGATCTGCGTTGTCGGCGAAAAAGGTTCTCAACGTGCCTGAAGCACGTCTCCGAGCCCTTTCCACTTCCGGCCTTGACCACGAAATTTTCGCTCAATCTCGTCACAAAACAGGTTTTGGGATGAGTTCTAGTTAAGCCATACTACGCAGTGTGAGGTATAAGCTCTAAAAACAGCCGTACAGAACATATTACTCGACTCCGTTTTGCTGCGTTCCACCTTGTGTGTGTCATAGGCAGAAACAACAGACGAATAAGGAGCATTGGATTAATACATCACTATATAAGAAATATTAAGCCATACTACGCAGTGTGTAGTATGACTATAAAATCAGCTGCAACGATGGAGAACTAAACAATCCATTCTCCGTAGTACCTATGGGGGAGGCAACAAGGCACTACTACGAAGGATGAACCTTCGCTGGAAGTGACAACGACAGGTCTATCGTTTATCGTCTGACGCGGCTCGCCCCTATGGGGCGAGTTACGACTATCGTCAAACGTTGGACGTCATGAGTTTCGCAACCGCAACTGCTCGACGTTGATAGCAGCTATGATGTATGCCGACAAATTTTCTTGAATCAAACACAGAACACATATAATAGGAGGCTCAAGACGGAATAAAGCATTAATCATCGCTTATGTGTGTATCATAATAGGCCAATAGTCCTTTTGATTAATCAAAAGGACTATTAGTATTATTTAAAATAATCTTTTTAAGAAAATGCTATTCATTCAACGGTGGCTGGAGCCGGCACGGCGGACAAAATAGAGATTCCTCACTTTTCACTTTCGACAACCGCGAGGCTAAAGTCATAGAGTCACGAAACCAAAGAATGATAAACTAGGATAAATTATTCTCCTTCATCTTTTATTATCGATTTATCTTATAAGCTTGTGCATGTGTTCACATGCACAAGCGATAATGTTAAAATCCCTATTTCTCTTGAAAAATTCGGCTTTTTAATGATTCGAGATTTTTTGGATTTATGATCCGCTTTTCTCCGGTCAGGACAGGTTTCGTACTGAGTTATTCTTGTGTGCTCTGTCGGAAGTCAATAAGTACGGAAGCCGTATAACAGAATACAGAAGACAATAGCCAGTCTCTGGTAATCCTTATAGAGAATCGAAAATATAGAATTAAACATTCATGATTTTTTAATATTAGGTCAATAGTCCTTTTGATTAGTTAAAAGGACTATTAGCATTTTTTGAATGTTTCTTCTTAGGATTATGTTGTTATAGGCTTGCATTCACAATCAGGGATGACATAGCGCCGTATCTATTAAATATGTTTAACTTCATTCTTCATGTCATTCCGTGCCTATACGGCACTTCGACTCTGCTCAGTACAGGCTGTGCTCAAGTCAGGCTTGGTGCGGAATCCAGAATCAATAGACTGGATTCCACCGCAAGGTGTCCCTAATGGGACTGCTGGAGTTTACCCCTTAGGGGCAGGAATGACATAATGCGACATTAACATTTAGAAATAGCAATAGGAAGTTTATACGTAAAGCGCGTGGCTTGGCCACAAGTACGCGCTTTACGTATGCGGATATTAAAAGACGGTATATGTAAAAACAATTAGCTGGCCAGATCCTTCACTTCTCTTCGCTCCGTTCAGGATGACACAAAGAAAATCACGAAGGACGAGCTAAAGACGCAGAGCAGTACAAAGGTTCATCGGCGAGTCGGCTAACAGGTCACAAGTCACCCTGTTCGAATCTTGGTGCAGGCAGGGATGGATCGCTGCCGGTCAGGCTAACGGTTGTGATTGTCTGCGGAGGAAGCGTCAGCGGTATCGATGGATCGAACGTGCCGATGTAAGCGGCACCTTCTGTTTCGCCGGTACGATATACGGCGGAAGTATCCGACGAAAAATCTCCCAACGAAAGTGACAGATCGATGTCGATGTCCGAGACGTTGATGACAACAATGGTTAATTCGTTTGCATCGGGGCTGATAAAAGCGGAGATACGCAGCCAATCCGAATCGGTCAAAGCTTCGATGCGATACCACCCGGGATCGGTAAATGCCGAATATTGTTTGAAGGCGTAATACGTATGGTTGATGGTATAACCAGGCCTGGCCTGCCAGGGATTATCGAGTGTCACTAAGCCGCCCTCGCCACCCCAGAATAGGTCCCAATAGAAAAACGAACAGGCCCCCTCGTGGACAAGACTGTTATGAATGTGTCGGGCCAGGTCCATTGCCACACTGAACGGCCCTTCGCCGGAGCCGCGTGAATATTCCGTCTGGAACAAAGGCTTATCACCGTATCGGGCGGCAAAGTTCTGCATGGCCGGAATGAAAGAGTCGGGATTGTCATAGTCGCCGTCGGCATAAAGATGATGTGCATAGCCGTAAGCATGATTGGGATCGATAAGAGCGTTTATATATGCATGTGTTGCGCCGCAGCCGCAGGCCTCGGCGGCGAGCATCTTCGGCATGTCATCCATTCTCGAAGACAATTCCTGATAAACCGCCTCGAATGCCAGATTATATCCTGCCGAATTCGCGGTCTCGGTCGGCGTAAGTTTGCAGGTATCCCAGTCGGTGACAAAATCCGGCTCGTTTTGTATATTGACGTAATCGGCAATTATACCGCGGCCGGCAAACTCGTCCAGACTGTCCGCCCACCACCGGGCGAACTCATCGTACATATAATTGCCGTCGGCGTCTTTTTTCAGTGTGCCGCGTACCGTGCTGCCGTTGCTTTTCAGGTAAGCCGGCGGCGACCAGGAGGAAATCATAATTTTTATCGGCCGGCCCAGGGAAGATTCCGCCGCGGCGACGATTTGGGCCGAGTAAGTGATATAGTCACTGGAAATTTCGTATGTATTTCGTAACCTGTAAATATCGAGGCCTAACTGCCCGAAGAGAATATCATAAATTTCGTTCCTCGAAGGGTGTGCGGTCAGCCAGCCTTCATACCAGGCTCCCGATGCCCCGAAACCTTCGAGCTGCTGGTAAACGGTATTGACGTCCACTATACCGGCGGCATAGGATTCCGGCTGCTCGACGGTGAATTCCGCAACCTGTGCATCGTCGAGGTAGAAATTTACTCCGGGTGCAGGCCCTTCGAAGTAAAGGTTCAATGCGGTGAGATTGTCCGTTGCATTTAGAGTGAGATTCCCGGAAAGCTGAATCCATTGGTCGTCGTATCCGGTGGAGAAGTTTATAGCGTGATATTGGGTTGTGCTCGGATCTGTCTGGCTGACTGTTATTCCTATCCTGTCTTCCGGGGCATTTTGCAGGCGGACCCAGCCGGAAATACTATACGTTTTACCATTTTCCATTGCGCCAAGGACGGACTGAACAGGCCCCTGCCAATTCTGAGTTCTGTTTGAGGCTAATACACTGAAACCGCCGGAATGAACCTGGTCTTGTACCGCCCTCAGATTGCAGCCCCAATGGGTCCAGCCTGTAGTCGTTCCATACTCGAAGCCCGGATTGACTAAGAGATTTTCGCCCGCTTTTATATAGCCAGGCGCTATAGAGATAGTCAACAGCAAAAGTGCAAACAGCCGGGATTTGCTATTCTTACAATTCTTCATATTTGTCACCAATGTCCGTTCAGGGTCCTACATTTATTATATACCATTCGACATAGTGACATCAAGTAAATGTTCGATAGTCCGTTTCTGCACGGGAAAACATCATTGTCAGGCTTAAGTGTTGGGTTAATCGAGTGTCGTTACGGCATTATTTCAGTTCGACCGACCAGTAGGCGTGGTCGAGGAATTGCTTCCAGCTTTTATAGCGTTCGTGGCCGAGGTGGATGTGGGCCAGCGGGTTATGTCTGGGCTTGATGGGATGTTTGATAAGTTTCATTCTTGCGATTTTCGGGGTTTGGCCGCCCTTTTTAACGTTGCACGCCGGGCAGGCACAAACGATATTTTCCCACGTTGCTTTGCCGCCCATGCTCCTGGGGATGACGTGGTCGAGTG
>Ga0315549_1000024_pt1 | contig 150752 bp, 143 predicted proteins | sample SalMarSW160200MG_FD_203101 | JGI IMG/M metagenome (GOLD analysis project Ga0315549, IMG submission 203101) | Salt marsh sediment microbial communities from the Plum Island Ecosystem LTER, Massachusetts, United States - Salt Marsh Sediment SW1601-200 ... | reverse complement strand
CTTTTCCTGGTTCGGGAATAATCGCCGATTGGTTGTCCGCTGGGATCGTGATATTACTGTGTATAATGCATTCTTTCATATTGCTTGTATGATCGTAGCCCTCAGGAGGTTATGAAATGGCTTCTAAACAAATATCCCCCGTCGCGGAACAAATCCCCCGTCGCGAGCAACGGGGCTAATCGGCGCCCAAGGCCCTTCGATAAACTCAGGACAAGTGAGAGATATGATTAATTTTGGGATTACAGAACGGAAAAGGGAAGAGGGATGCTGGATACTGGAAACTGGATGCTGGATACTTGAGGTAACAACCCCACGTTCCGCCGTCACTATAAGTTATGGCGGACAGGGAAACGTGGGGCTAAATAAAAACAAAACCCGCGACCGTCAACCCCCGGTAAAACCGGGGGCTAAATATAACAACAATAACCCCCAGCATAAAGCTGGGGGCTAACCAAAACAAGTCGTCGTGTCGGCGACTGCTAAACGTATTCGATGTTCGATACTGGATACTCGTAAAAAAACATAAACCCCCTACGATGCAGGAAAACGAATATAATTAACCCCCTACAATGCAGGGGGCTAACCGAATCCTCTGGCGAATTATAGACAAAAGGTCAATAAAAAAGCTTGATTATCAAGAAAGACTTGAGATACTGTCGGAGATGAAGCTCAGTGATGTAGCTGGGCAAGGATGTAGAAAATTACATGGCGGGCTCCGGGTTAGGGAAGTCGTGAGCCATAAAGACGAAAGGAGAATCGGTAAAGATGGACAATTATAAAAATGTATTTGTGTTGTTGCTGATTACGGCACTTGTTTCGGTTGGTCTGACTGGCTGCAAGGATACCGGTAAAGAAGAAGATGCCGTCGCAGAAGCAGCCCTGGCAAAAGCTGAAGCGGCAGCGGCCAAAACAGAGTTAACAAAGGTTAAGAATGACTTAGCCAGCATTATGAGTGAACGAGACAGCCTGAAATTGGAGCTGGCCACTGTTATAGAAGCTCGCGATAAGCTGCAAGCTACGACAGGAGAAGATACAACTATTAAAGAGCAGCTTGCCGACCTAACTCAGGAACGAGACACGGCAATCGCCGAGGCAACAGATGCCCAGAGTATGGTAGAAAAATTAAAGAGTCAATTGGCCGAACAAATCCAAAAGTTTGCAGGACTTGAAGACGAAAATAAGAATTTACAAAAAATGATTGAGGAGCTGAAAAAGAAGCTGGGCGGCGAGATGGAAGTGCCCTCGGTCCCAAAACCATAACCTCAATATCAGAGGCGATTATTGAATTCCCCTGCCGCCGGACCTGGGGCTAAATATTTCCCTGTCGCCCCTGCTTACAACTTGCAGGGGTAGTCAAGCAGCAGGGCTAACCGAAACAAATGCCCCATCCGCACTTGCTGGCAAAGGGGAAGATAGCGTTTATCGAATAGCATATAGGGGTTAGATATGGATTCCTGTTTTCACAGGAATGATATATTAGTCGCCGTTTCCCTTCGACATGGTTCGACTCCGCTCACCACAGGCTGCTCAGGACAGGCGGCGACTGCTAAACAACCCCCGAGTAAAATGCCACCAGTTTTAACTGGTGGTTCTTTACTTATAGAACAAGTTACGTTAAGATGTACCAATAAATCGGTCAGTTTGAGTTATTAGGTAGTCTGAAAAAGGAGAAGCAGATATGGGCGATAGTGGAAAAAAAGATAAAGGCAAAAGAGAACAACAGAAAAAGGCCCAGCTTAGTCCAAAGGAAAAACGAAGATTGAAAAAAGAAAAGAAGAATAAATAACAGCAAAATAATCCCCAAGATAAAGAATTCCCTATTAACAACCCCCACGGTGATTGCGACGAGGGTAACCGAAATATTTCCCCTGTCGCAATAAAAAGAATCCCCCAGCGCAGGACTGGGGGCTATATAAATCCCCGGTGAAACCGGGATTAAATAAAAGACAATAATCCTCGACTGTGCCGATAGGGCCCGACAAATCCCGATAAACGGAATCGGGATTTTCGCCAGACCACAAAATTTCGGACCCAAGATAAAGACATTATGGGATATCCGCTGCGCTACGAGGTTTTGGGTTGACTTTTGGCCTTTATGGGCTAAACTGGCGGTTTTCCCTCGTCCCGCCTTCGTCAAGGCTACGGCGGGTAAGTACTCGATATGACAATAAGGAAGATTTCGGTGGATTATCACTGTGTAGTATTGATAAAGCAGGTGCCGGACACCAAGCGAATCACCGGCAAGGCTATGAACGACGACGGGACGGTGAACCGCAGGGCCCTGCCTGCCATATTCAATCCGGAAGACCTTAACGCACTCGAATTATCGCTTCAAATCAAGGAGCAATACAGCGGCACTGTAACTGTGATAACGATGGGGCTGCCTGGGGCTGCTGTGATATTGCGAGAGTCATTATACCGCGGTGCGGACCGGACAATACTGATTACAGACCAGAGATGCGCGGCGAGCGATACATTAGCGACAAGCTATATCCTCCGCTGCGCCGTCAATAAACTCCAATACGATATAGTCATCTGCGGCAGACAAGCGATTGACGGCGATACAGCGCAGGTCGGGCCTCAGTTGGCGGAAAAGCTCGGCATTACGCAGATAACTTATTTAGAAAAGCTGCTGGAACTGGAGAATGAGCATATAACCGCTCAGCGGAACATCGGCAACGGTCAGCAACAGGTGCGGGGCAAGCTACCGGTGCTTTTGACCGTGACATCAGATGCAAACGAGCCGCGAGTAGCAGCGGCGAAAAATATGATGAAATACAAAAACGCAAGAACTCCTGCAGAGATTGAGCAGCAGATACAAACTGAAAATCCGGATGCCGATGAAGATACTTTGGCTGGGCTTGTCGAGAGGAAATGCGGACTGCTTAAAGACAAGGGACTGCTAATCGAGCAGTGGGACCTTGATTTTCTGGATGCAGACCTCGGCTGGTGCGGCAGGAGCGGCTCGCCGACAAAGGTGCACCGTATCCAGAGTATCGTTCTGGCAGCGAAAGAGAGTAAAGAAGTCGAGCCGACGGAGGAGGGAATCGCAGATATGATTCATGAATTGATAGAAGAAAAGACGATTGCGTAATTGAACATTGAATGTCGAATGTAGAATATAGAATTAGAAGTGAAGGCGGTATTGAGGTGTGATTTTAGATGACAGGTGTGAATAGAGAAGGTGAAGTTTGGGTGTTTGCCGAGCAGCACCAGGGCAAGCTGGAAGATACGCCGCTGGAATTGATGGGCAAGGCGCGGCAGCTTGCGAATATCCTCGGAGTTGAAACGGCGGCGGTGCTTCTTGGCAGTAACGTCGGGCAGCTCGCTAAAAAGCTGATTCAGTACGGGGCGGATAAGGTATACGTGGCTGACAATCAGCTGCTGGAAAATTTTCAGACGAACAGTTATGCAAAAACGATGTGTCAGCTCATAGAAAAATACGAGCCGCAGATTGTTATGTACGGTGCGACAGTGACGGGAAGGGATTTGGCGCCGCGGATTGCAAGCGAAATCAAGGCGGGGTTGACGGCGGACTGTACGGATTTGCAAATCGGAGACCATACGGAATCAGGCAGTGGGATACTGCATAAGAATCTTCTGTTCCAGGTTCGGCCTGCCTTCGGCGGTAATATCATCGCGACGATTATCAATTACGACCGGTGGCCGCAAATGGCAACGGTGCGCGAAGGCGTGATGCCGATGCCAAGCCCGGATGTTAGCCGGCAGGGAAAGATTATCAAAGAACAGGTGCAATTGAGCGCGGCGGACCTGCCTTTGACGATTCTTGAAGAGCATAAGCGCGAAAAGAAGGTGGACCTGAAGGCGGCCAGAGTCATCGTCGCCGGCGGGGCCGGGGTAGGAAGTAAAGACAACTTCAAACTAATATGGAACCTTGCGAACGTCTTAGGCGCGGCACCGGCGGCGAGCAGGGCCGCGGTGGATTTGGGATTTATCGACCATGACCATCAGGTAGGGCAGACGGGAACGACAGTGCGGCCGAGCCTGTATGTCGCGGTCGGTATCAGCGGAGCGATACAGCACCAGGCGGGGATGAGTGAGAGTCAGAAGATTATCGCGATTAACAACGACCCTGATGCGCCGATTTTCCAGATTGCGCATTATAAGGTATTGGGCGACCTGAACGAAATCGTACCGAGAATGATAAAGGCGCTGAAGGAAAAGACCATAAAAGAAGAAGTGGCGGCGGTAAAATAAAAAAATCCGAAATTCTAATATCTATCCCGACGAGTCGGGACTAAACAAATTCAAATAACCAAAAAAGAAAAATTCAAAACGAGTTTTTCAAACGGGACGGCATCTTGAAAATCAAATAACAGAAAAAGAAAAGTGAATCACGAATGGAATTGGTGTATGGCGAATTTTTATACGGACAACGACGATATCAGATTTCTGCTCAGGCACATTGACCTCGGTGCAATGGCAGAATTACAGGAAGAGGGATTCAAATTCGCGAAGGACTATGATTACGCGCCGGCGGACGCGAAAGAAGCGGTCGCCAACTATGAAATGGTGCTCGAATCATTAGGCAAGCTCAGCGGCGAGTTTATAGCGCCGCGGGCCGAAGACGTGGACCGTCAGGGCAATATACTCAAGGCGAATGGAACGGTCAGCTATGCACAGGGTATTGCAGAATCGCTCGACAAGCTGGCCAAGGCGGACGTGATGGGATTTACGCTGCCGCACCGGTTCGGCGGTCTGAATTTTCCGCATATCATTTACTCGATGGCGATTGAGATTGTCTCGCGGGCGGACGCGTCGCTGATGAATATCTTCGGCCTGCAGGGAATAGCAGAGACAATTAGCGCGTTTGCTTCTGAAGAAATCAAACAGAAGTACCTGCACGACTTTTCTGCAGGCAGGGTCACGGGGGCGATGGTACTGACCGAGCCTGACGCGGGCAGTGATTTGCAGGCGGTCAAGCTAAAGGCGTTTTCGGATGATAACGGCAAATGGTTTCTGCACGGAGTCAAGAGGTTCATTACCAACGGATGCGGTGAGGTGCTCTTAGTGATGGCGCGAAGCGAGCCGGACCGCAGCGGTGGTCTGGGCCTGAGCCTGTTCGTGTGCGACCGCGGTCCAACAGTGCATATACGCAGGCTGGAAGATAAGCTCGGTATTCACGGTTCGCCGACGTGCGAGATATTCTTCGACAATACGCCTTGTGAGCTTATCGGAGAACGTCAGCGAGGGCTTATCAAATACGTGATGAGCCTTATGAACGGCGCGCGAATCGGAATCGCGGGCCAGGCGCTGGGTATCGCCGAGGCGGCGTACCGTGTCGCACGCGATTATGCATCAACCAGAAAACAGTTCGCAGTTGCAATCGAACGGCTGCCGGCTGTGCGCGATATGCTGATTGATATGAAGATAAAAATAGAGGCGGGCCGCGCGCTATTGTATGAAACCTCACGTGTAGTTGATATGGCCCTGGCTTATGAAAGGCAGTTCGAGAATGACCGGCCTGAAGGAAAAGACAAGGTGAAGGAGCTTAAAAACAGCGCGCGAAAATATAAGCGATTCGCTGATATGCTTACGCCGATGAGCAAGTACTACTGCTCGGAGATGAGTATCGACGTAACTTATGATTCGATACAGGTCTTAGGCGGCAGCGGATATATGCGCGACTACGCGGTCGAGCGGCACGCGCGCGACGCTCGCATTACAACGATTTACGAGGGAACAACGCAATTGCAGGTCGTGGCTGCCGTGCGCGGAGTTTGCAGCAGAACGGCGGAGAAATTATTAGATGAACTTTCCGGCCAAGAGTTCGACGCCGACCTTAGCGACCTGACCGCCCTGCTTAAAGAAGGCATTGAGGTTATGAAGCGGTGCATCGAGTTTGTAAAAGAAAAGGGTAATGAGTATATGGACCTATACGGTCGTGGTCTGGTCGATATCGCAATGGAGCTGATTATCGGGTATCTGTTCTGCGGGCAGGCGAGTACGAAGGTTGAAATGGAAGTACCTGTATATGCGGACAGGGGACGAGAGACAAACGATACGACAAGTATGAAAGAGCGAAAGAAGAAAGTCGCGCGCAGATTCATAACCAGGAATGCGGTGCGGATTAAGGATCGCGGCGAGATAATATGCTCCGGCGACACTTCGACCTTTAACCAGTTCGCCGAACTCGTCGGGCCGGCGCCGTCGGAGCAGTAAGGGCAAGATATGCTGCGAGTGGTGATATTCGATTTCGACGGTGTAATTGTCGATTCCGAGATGATGCACTTCGAGGCCTTTAACCGGGCGCTGCAGCCATACGAAGTCCAGATTTCCAAAGAGCAGTACTTCAAAGAATACCTCGGCCTAACGGACAGGGACCTGCTGAAAACTCTCGTCGAGGAGGGAACACTGGCAATAAATGAACCGCAAATTGATGAAATTGCCCGGAAGAAGACGGATATATTCGAAGAGACGGCAAGAATAGCGCCAATTATCGACGGGGTAAGTGAATTTTTGGAACTGCTCGAACAGAACGATATCACATCGGCGATTTGCTCCGGCGCTTTATCAGCAGAAATAGAAATGATATTGAACAACGCAAATTTGCGGCGATTTTTCAAGGTAATTGTATCGGCTGAGCAGGTAGTCAAAGGCAAGCCTGCGCCGGACGGATTTTTGGTTACGCTGGAAAAACTCAATGAAAAATCCAGTGAGTCAATAAAGGCAAATCAGTGTGTGGTTGTGGAGGATTCGCACTGGGGTCTGGAGGCTGCCAAGGCGGCGGTGATGCACACAGTCGCGGTTACGAATTCGTACGGCACCGAGGAGCTGTCACTGGCCGAGATAGTTGTGGACAGTCTCTCGGAGTTGAAGATGGAAGATTTGCAGACACTATGTGACTGAAAAAAAATTGCCACAGAGATTTTTTAACATAGCCACAGAGGTCACAGAGATAAAATTCTAAATTCTAAGCACTAAATCCTAAACAAATTCGAAGCACTAATGACCTAAATTGCAAACGCTATACGCTGATTGTATGTTGACATTTGGATTTTGGGCGGGTATTTTCTATTCGGGAAGAAGCGGATAGTATTGGATTGGGGTACGATGGATAAATACAGGAAGGCATTCTTCGTTTCAGCGTTAGCGTTCTCGCTGCCGTCGTGCTTGTCATTAATCGGCGCTCTCGTCACTCTAAGCCTTACCGGACTGTCTATTCTCGGCAGTTTTGTTATTGCATGGTGGGGCATGTATTTTTATCTTAGAACAGCAAGTAAAACGGCGTTCTGGTTTTCTTTTGCATTGGTGAATTTATACTGGTGGCCGTTGCTGGTTCAGTCTGTGCGCAGAAGTATTTATATAATTAAAAAAGGCGACATTGGTTTAGTTTATGGTTACGGAAAACCACTGACATTCCTTAACCATGCAGTATACGAGTCAATTCTTTTAGTTCCGCTTACTTTAACATTTATATTCGGCGCGACAGTGATTAGAAATATTTACAAATTCAGGGGACAGCGAGAATACTGAGTTTCGAGTACTTTTGTCGAGCTATTTGAAAACCCAAAGGGCAAGAAAGGAGAGACGTTATGGAAATTTCAATTTTAAAAAGTTTCTTATTGTGGTGCTCGATTATTAACGGCGGGATGCTGCTCATATCGTCCGTGATGCTCATCTTCGCCGGCGGCTGGGTGTACGCGATACACAGCAGGCTGTTCGGTATTTCCAGAGACGCGTTCAATATTATGATTTACTGCTTCATCGGGGTGTATAAGATGCTCTGGCTGACACTCAATGTCGTTCCCTACGTTGCTTTAGTGATAGCGGGATGAGAAAAGATATCGATACTAGATCCTCGATGCTAGATCCTCGATGCTGGATTCTGGATCTGCCAAAGCAGTGAATTATTGATTTGGTATAACGTCGGCAAAGGAGACCAGATGCAGCTATTTAGAAGGTTTTTTAATGCAATAGTTATAGCAGCAGTTCCGGTCGTAATTACGGGATGTACAAGTCGAACGGTTTGTATGCTGGTCAGCGAACGAGAAGGGTTGTCAAAGATAGACCGGACTGGCCGCTCCTGCCAATTGCTGGAGGGACCGGGACCGGTCAAAGCGATGGAAGGTGAAATATTCGTCGTGCGTGACGGTCAGGTCGTCGTGTTCGATATGTCGGGCAAAGAATTGCGGCGTATTTCTATCGGAAAAGACGTACATCATGTGCAGGAATTAGTGGTTATACCCGACGGACGTTTAGCTTTTCTTGACAACCGGAATGACGCCGTCTACTTCGTCGATGCCAAGGGTGAGCATATCAGAACCGTCAGTATCAATGAAAAGCAAGACAAGCACTGGCAGAATATGGACGGAGTTGTTACTAAAAATAAGCTGATTGTGTCTGAGAACGGGGAGAATGAGCTGATTGCAGTCGACCTGAGCAACTATGAAGTATCCGTCTTTCGCGGATTGCAGCAGCTTAGAGGATGGCTTGGCTCGATTACTTACGCCGACGAGAGATACTTTATCTGTCAAAGCCGAAAGATATACTCATTCACAGAGGGCTCGCCTGAAATAACAGAAGTAGCCGCAACACCTGAAGGTAATATCACGGGGATCGCAGCCGCAGAGGGGCGGTTGTTCGTGGCAGTCAACGGAATGAGCCGCATTAAGAAAAAGAGTTTGTCCGGCAAGTACAGCACGAAAGAAGGAGCTCTTTACGAAGTTAATCCCAGGAAAGGCAAGGTCAAACTTATCAGGGACAAGCTAAACTACCCCGGCGGGGTGCAGGTCATCCGGTCAGAGGGTAATTCCAAAGGCGAATGCACGCAGACCCGCGGCACAAGTCCTTCGTTGAAACTACAGAGGGCAGGCAAATCCGCAGGATAATTAAGTCGCCGTTCCGACGACTGCTAAACAAAATGGATTCCCGCTTCCGCGGGAATGACATAATCCGCAAGTTCATTTTGGCTGAAGACTTCATATTCGGTATGTGACAGTATGATTTATTGGCTGATGTTGAAGAAGCCGGGGCCTCGGATTTCGACTTTTCTGACCTCCTCGGTCGCCAGGTCATACTCGATTCCGTCGAACATTATGCCGTTAAAATATGCGGGCATCGAGTCGCTGCCCCTGGCCCAGACCACGTCGCGCTGGTCGTCATAAAGCAATTCACTTCCTTCAAAGACCTTGTCCCTGTCCTGAAAACTGATGCCGTCCGTCGCATAGAGAGTCCAGAGCCTGTACCGACCGGTCGCTGTTTCGACCAGGTCGGCTTCGATACGGCCTGCCGTCATAGTGACCTGCTCAGGCATCTGGTCGTTGATGGGGAAATAATCGATGTAAATACGCTGGCTGGCGTTTTCGGCGACGATGCGCTCGGTCTGGAGGTAATAGCGAAGCTGCTCGAAATTGCGGACAATGGCATAGCAGGGTTTCTGCATACTGAAGCGTCCGACGTCTCTTGCCGGCTGAGGTATTTTGGAATTATCAGCTTTGATAACCCCGGGTCCCGTCGCTACAAACATCTGCTGTTGGGCGTCGTACTCGAATCGCGGACATTTCAATTCTATACCGCCGAGGAACTTGTCGCCGTCGCGTTTGACGCTCGAAAGCCTGGAGCCGGCGCCCTGGTCGCTGACGGCGGTGATTCGCGCAACGTCAGCAAGGGCGCGGCCGTCGGATAATTCCTCGTCATTCAAATCGACGATGAGTTTCGGCGCGGCGAGGATGTATTCCTGCATTACGTCTAACTCGTCCCTGAGCATCCGACAAACACAGTCACCCTCAAAGGTTATCTGATTTGATTTGGGCGAGAATCTAGCCATTTCTTTAGAAGTAACGACCAGCGGCAGGGCCGACTGTTCATCGGTTGGGTCTACAACATCTTTCACATAGAACGTCAGCTTCGAAAAGCCCGGCGCGACTGCGTCGGAAGTGGTAAGGCTGTAATCTATTTTCTCGGCGGCGAAAGTGGTGCGGCCCGGTTCGTCTTCAACGGCTTCGGCAGCTGAAGCGCCGCCGGAGGTATCGAGGAAACGTGGGATTTTTTTGAGGGTATCAATAGAATTGGTCGGCACGACCGCAATACCGTTGTCACAGCTTACAGCTACTTCAAGCAGGTCCTGCGTTTGCACCTGGGGCTGGGACTGAGTGGTTTGTGAAGAATCCGCTATATCTATTTTGCTTTGCGTCTGCCGGTCCGATTTGCTGTCAGACCATATTATATCACTGATGCTGATTAGGTCGGCGGCGATGAACTGTTGGCCTGCGTCTATTACAACATTGCCGCTGAAGACACATCTGTAGCTTTCGAGTTTTGCTGTATCTGCGGCGCTAATGGAATCACCGCCTTGATTCTTAACCTTCCGGACACCAGCCTGTGCCAGAGAATATCCTTTTTGAACCTTGAACTGCAAATGCTCCAACTGTTCGATGCGCAGCAGGGCCAGTCGTTTATTCTGGTCGTCGTAAATCATCTCCAGGCCTTTGCCCTGCATCTGGGCATCCTGTGAGACAAAGGTCACCGGCCCGGCTGTAAAGAAACGGCTTTTGCTGCTGATAAAGGTAAGGTCATCGAGATAAATGAAGCTTTCTGTTACGTCGCTGCCTGGTGTTGGCACGATGTGAGCGACGACATTACCGGTCAGTGTTGCATCGGTGGGATTAGGCGGATTGACATCGGATTCGAGGACAACGTAACCGGTTTCGGCGGTGATGTAGCAGGTGAGCTCCGGTCGGAAGATATTCATATAAGGTTTCTCTATCTCCCACTGGTCGCCTTCTTCGTGAAGGAGCCTTTCGAAGCCGAATTCTCGCTCGGGTTGCTTTGTTTTCGGGTCTAATGTGCTGAATCTTGCCATCTCGAGTGTGCCGAGACTCACGGGGCCGACATGGGCAGCGTCTTGTGCCAACCGGGTCTGATTGACGTCATCGACGGCGGTGCTGTCACCATAGTCTATCTTGATTTTAGGTGTCCTGAACAGGCTGTTGTACAGCAGGAAAATCGCAAGTACGGCGACAACCGCTATGAATGCTACCCTGAATTTGCGCCAATTGTATTGCATTTTCAGACTTTTGATTTTTTTAATGCTGCAGCAGGTATCTGTCCATAAGCTGCCGCCACCTGCCGCTGTTTTTCAATATATGCTCGATTACTTCGCGCACCGCGCCGCTTCCGCCTGGTGTGTTTGTAACATAGTCGGCATTTGATTTAACTTCATCGGGTGCATTGGCCACGGCCACGCCAAAACCAACAAACCTAATGGCCGGTAAATCCGGCAGGTCATCACCGATATACGCGACATTATCCGCGGGCAGATTCTCGCGGTCGAGAATTTCCTTGAGCTTCGGCAGCTTATCGTAACAATCAGTGAAGCAATAGTCCACACCAAGTTGCACGGCGCGTCGATTTGTCGGTTCTGAGGGCCTTCCGCTGAGAATAGCCACCTTCAATCCGGCCCGTTTCCACATTCTCAGGCCGTGTCCGTCGAGGGTATTGAAGACCTTGCTCTCCGTACCGTCGTCGTGCAGGACCAGGCTGCCGTCGGTCAATACGCCGTCAACGTCGAGGGCAAGCAGCTTTATGGCTGAAAGGTCTGTTGTTTTACCGGCTGTCATAAAAACACCCCAAAAATCACCCTACGACCTTTATCGTCAAAATGTCCTGAACATCTATAAGTCCGACCGGCCGTTCTTCGGCGTCAACGACCGGCAGCTCGTCAATTCTGAATTTATGAAAGATTGCAGTAGCCTCGGCGGCAAGTGCGTCGGCCCTGATTCGTTTGCAGCCGGCGGTCATAACTTCTTCGGTTTTTCGGTCCAGTGCCGCAAGGCCCCGGTCTGCGACAAGGCGACGTAAATCGGCGTCTGTAATAATGCCGTTCAGCCTGCCTTTATTATCAACGACCATCACGGCGCCGTGACGTTTGATTTCTTTTGTTTTTTCCAGCATTTGTCGAATGGTATCGGCGGCCTGTACAATTGCCAGTTTTTCCCCGGGCTTGAACATCATCGACTGCTCTACGGTCATAAGACTTGCACCGAGCGAGCCGGCCGGGTGGAAACGCACATAATCCTCGACTCCGAAATTGCGGGCCTTCATCAGCGTCAGCGCCAAGGCGTCACCCAGTGCCAGCATACAGGTTGTCGAGACGCTCGGTGCGACACCGAGTGGACAGGCTTCGGACTGTTTACCTATGCAGAGCACGACATCACTGTATTTGGCCAGGGTGGAGTCGCTGTCGCCGGTTATTGCGATGAGCTTCATTTGCTGCTGCTTTACAAGATTTATCAAGCGTGTAATTTCGTCGGTTTCGCCGCCATAGCTGAGCACCAGAACAACGTCATTGCCTCGCAGTCTGCCGAGGTCACCGTGCACGGCTTCAGCGGGATGAAGGAAGTGACTGGGTGTTCCGGTCGAAGCAAGCGTCGCACTTATCTTCTGAGCGATTATGCCGGCTTTTCCGATACCGCTGACTATCACAGAGCCGGTGCAACCATAAAGCATCTCGAGCGCTTTGACGAATGAGGCATCGACAATGCCTGCCATGGCCTTGACTGCATTTGCTTCGGAATCGATGACCTGCCGGGCATACTCGATATCGAATTTCAGCGGTTCGGAATCACCCATTGATTAATCCATCATTTTCTTTTCAACTCGCGGCAATTGACAGCCTTAAAGCGCGATTACACTTCCGCGTTCGTTATAACATATAAATTCATGTTTATCCGAGCTAAAAGCCGGCTGGGCGTGTATCACAATTTTCTTTTCACTGACCTGCTCAATCTGAGCTATCGACGCTCGTTTTTCATTCTGCAAAAGGTCGGAGACCTGCTGCGAAACGAGCAGCTCGATGCGACTGATTTGCTTTTGGGAAGCGGCAAGGTTAAGAAGCCTGATAACTTCAATAGCGACGGACTCATGGCTTTTTACAAATCCGCTGCCTGCACAATGCGGACAGGCCAGGTAGGTGCTCGATTGCAGGGAAGGTCGCACTCGCTGTCGGGTCATTTCGACAACTCCGAATCTGCTGATTTTCAGGATTCTCGACCTTGCACGGTCGGACTTGACGGCCTGTCTGAAGGCCTTTTCGACGGACCGGCGGTGCTTTTCGTTTCGCATATCTATGAAATCGCATATTATCAAACCGCCAAGGTCCCTGAGGCGGAGCTGCCGTGCTATCTCCTCGGCGGCCCGTAAGTTGGTTTTATACGCAGTTTCCTCGGCACTTTGCTGCTTGCGGAATTTTCCGCTGTTAACATCGATGGCCACTAACGCTTCGGTCTGCTCAATAATAACCGAGCCACCGCTTTTGAGAGGAACGGTTCGAGATTGAATCTTGGTAATCTCATCTTCAATGCCGTATTTGTGAAAGAGGGGCATCTTCTCATTATAGAATACAGCCCGCTTTTTGAATCTCGGCATCGCTATAGAGAAGAAATCTTTCATTTTTCTGGTAACGGATTCCGAATCACAGATAACCTTGCTTATCTTGCTGGTAAATGTGTCCCTTAAAGTACGGATTACAAGGTCGGATTCACGATAAAGCTCGCGAGGCGCTTTTTCCTGCCTGATTCTCTTTTCTATTACCGCCCATAACCGGCGTAGATACCTCAGGTCATTTTGAATATCACGTTTCGAGCAGCCCTGTCCGGCGGTACGGATAATAAAGCCGTGGCCTTTGGGCGGATTGCACTGGTCGAGCAGCTCGCGTAGGCGCCTGCGCTCGAGCTCATCCTCAATCTTGTGTGATACGCCGTGCTTTCGCATCCAGGGCATCATCACGAGATATTTCCCGGGCAGCGAGATATACGTCGTAAGGGTCGGTCCCTTTGTGTTGATACCCTCTTTGGTTACCTGGACCACGAGCTCAGAGCCTTTTTTCAGACACTTCTGAATCGGCATCCGTTCCTTAAGGGCCTTTCGTCGTCCGATTACCTCACTGCTGTCATCATATGAGGAGCTGAAATGCCTCGGATGCAGGTCGCTTATATGCAGAAAGCCGTTTCTGCCGATACCAAAATCAGCAAACGCGGCCTGGATACCGGACTCAACATTTACAACTTTACTTTTATATATGTTGCCGACATGACTGCCGAGACTTGCCCGCTGCAAATACAGCTCTTCGAGCGAGCCGTTCTCGACGACCGCAACGCGACATTCCTCACTTTCAGCCACATTGATAAGCATTTCTCTTGCCATATATTTGCCTTATTTATTTTGTTTGAAAGCACGAATAAACACAAAATCAAAAAATTACTCCGATGAATTAATTTTGTGCCTTCAACGTAAAATTCCATAATACTTTAGTTCTTATGACAGGGCCGTCGAGGTCAGCGACATTAATCTTCAGGAGGTTTAGAATTTCATCGACCCTTATCGAGCCCTGCGGGCTGAATCGGGCATTGACAATAACTTTTCGGTCAATAACTTCAATAGACTCCAGGTATTCCCTGACATCAACTGTTTTGGTCCTGCCGTGAGCATCCGAACGCCTCTGCAATTTCAGGCTGTCATTTGTCAGCAACCGGGAAATCCGTTCTTTCATCTGCTCGTTGGATTCCTTTTGCGTAATTGGAATTTCATACACGGCCCTGCCCTTTTGAAAAGACGCATCGGGGCCGAGGGCTTCTGCAGAAGTCATCTCGAAGCCAGCCGGTAACTGTTCGCTTAGTTTGTCTTTGAGATTTTCATCGTTCGATATCCGAAGTTTCAGACAGCAGGTCTCGTCCTGACAGACAAGGCCTACGCTTCGCGGCAGAGGCAGGGACACCGCAGGGCGAGGGTTGAAGCCTTCGCTGTAAGCGAGGTCGAGACCGGCCCTGACACAGGCCCGGCGGAATACCCTCAACGTCTCGGCGTGAGACAAGAACCCGGCATTGCCGAAAACTCTGAACTTAATAACTAACAGGATTGGCTTGTCGCAAATATTAATACCATCTCCGGGTTAATCAGGTTTAAAAAGCTTCCGGCAGTACTTCCCTCGCCGCATTTCTCAGATAGGTTGAAATCTGCCGTTCCGAATTCATGCTCAGCACCTTTCTTGCAAGCGCATTGCAATCTTCCACCGTCACCGAGCGGACAATCTGTTTAATTTCAGGAATCATGGGCGGCGCCAGCGAAAGCTTTCGCACGCCCAAGCCAATCATCAGCATAATGTGCTCAGGCTCAGAAGCGACCTCGCCGCAAACACTAAGGTCTATCTGTTCTTTATGTGCTTCCTGAATCACTGTTCGTATTAGTCTGAGCACGGCAGGGTCCACCGGGGAATAGAGCGTCGAGACCATCTCGTTGCCCCTGTCCACGGCAAGGGTGTACTGGGTAAGGTCATTGGTTCCTATGCTGAAGAAATCGACGTCCCTTGCCATAGTCGCTGAGGTCAGCGCCGCCGAGGGGGTTTCAACCATTATTCCGACGTCAATATCGCGGTTATAAGGAATAGAATCGTCATCGAGGTCTTCCATAACGTCACGAAGAATCAGCTTGGTCTGCATAAGCTCCTGGATATTGCTTATCAGGGGAAACATAACCTTTACATCGCCGAGCACAGACGCCCTGAGAATCGCCCTCAATTGAGTTTTGAACATTGTAAGATTTCGCAAACAAAATCGAATGGAGCGCAGTCCCAAAAATGGATTCGGCTCACGTACGAACCGTTTGTCCTGTGTGTATTTATCCGCACCGAGGTCCACCGTTCTTATAATCACGGGCCGCTGTTGGAAAACTTTAATCGTTTCGGCATACGCTTCGTAATGGTCCTGCTCGGTGGGCTCCTGCTCTGAACCGAGATAGAGGAATTCCGTTCTGTAAAGCCCGACTCCCTCACCGCCCTTTTCGAGTACAAGTTCGGCCTCGTCGGGGAATTCTATATTACCAAGCAGCGTTATTCGTATGCCATCGCGAGTAACAGCGGGTTTTTCCCAGATGGCATCGAGTCTCCGGGCCATCTGCAGAAACTCTTTCGAATAAGTGTCATACTCGAGTATGGTATCTTCATTGGGTTTTGCAATGACGATACCTCGATTACCGTCGATGATAACGGTGTCACCTCCGTTAACAACCTCAGTAAAATCTTCCAGTCCGACAACGGCGGGAATACCGAGGCTCCTTGCCACAATAGCTGCGTGTCCGGTTCTTCCTCCGGCATCCGAGGCGATGCCTTTAATGAATTGGCGGTTGAATCCGGCCGTCTGTGTAGGACTGAGCTGGCGTGTGACGACAATTACCTCCTCGGTCAGATGTTCTACGTCCTCACGTTTGCTGCCGAGCAACTGTCTGAGCAAACGTCTCTCGATATCATAAATATCAGCGGCCCGTTCGCTGATGTACGGGTCCCTGACTTTGGTAAAGTGGGCGGCTATTTCCCGAAGGGCCGTAGAGGCCGCGAATTCGGCCGTGACCGATTCGGCGTGAATCATGTCTGTAATTCGCTTTCGCAGGCTTCTGTCGCGAAGGAACCGCAGGTGCACCGCAAAAATATCTTTGATGTTGCGCTGCTCGACCTCGTCCTGCTTAGACTCCAGCTCCATCAGCTCTTCGACAGCTGCGCGGAAAGCATTTCGAGCCCGCTGGACTTCCATCATCCGCTGCGACGCCTTTATCGAGCGTCTGGGGATACGATAGTCCTCAGCATCTATAACCATGCATTTTCCGACGCTGATTCCCGGTGATACGGCTATACCTTTTTTTATCTCCATAACAGCTTCTTCAAAACCGCAGCGATTTATTTTTTTGCCGGCGGCGGTTCGTCAAACAACTCAACCTCAACCAGGTTACGAATCTCGTCTATCGCCTCTTTGGCATCGGGACCTTCGGCTCGAACTTTAAGCTTTGTTCCGCACGTTGCAGCAAGCATACTCATTTGCATGATGCTTTTGCCGTCCACAGTAGTCTGGTCGTTGCTGACAGTAATTTCAGACTCGAATTTACTGACGAGGTCAACAAACTTCATAGCCGGCCTCATATGCAGGCCGTCAGCGTTTTTAATCTGTATTTCCAATTCGAAAACGACCTGGTCCAATGTCTGGTCCTCAGGCTTCATTTATATTTTGTTTCCCGACACAATACAATTTCGAAAGACGTTCATTATAATGACGGGTCCTCATCGGCCTCACGAAATAAATCCTCAACCTTTTCGGGAGTATCGGACTGGCCAAGAAAATTCTGGAATTTTTCGTTAATCAAGTGACCGAACATGCACTCCATCGCCTTTAAGTGACTGTCCGGATTATCGGCGGGGCTGATGAGTAATATCACCGAATAAACCGGCTTTTTATCCAGTGCTTTGAAGTCTATGCCAGGTCGGCTGAGGCCAACGACAGCTACGGGCCGGTCCATTGCTGCATATTTGATATGAGGCACAGCAACCCCTTTTCCCATGCCTGTGCTCGCTTCATTTTCCCTGCGTATAATAGTGTTTGTTATTTTATCTTTATCTTTTTTCTTCAAATGTCCGGTTTTACACAAAGCGTCAACCATCTCAGCTATAACTGCATTTCGCTGGGATGCCTGTAATTGAGTAATGGTCGCTTCAAAACAAACAAAATCAGCCAGCTTCATTCTACTTTCCCCGGTAAAGCCGTCACGACGCGGATATAAACCGACATTTCGAGCGGATAATTTCATCTGCACTTACTCTGGAGTTCCGATGTGTTTGTTGTCTCGCTGTCTTTCTTTCTTTCTCCTGAGCTGCCTTTCCAGCTTATGTACCGCAACATCTATACAGGCGTATGCATCGTCGCCGGATTCAGTAACAACAAACACATTACTATGCTCACCGCGTGCTATTATCTCTACACTTGTTTTACCGCCTTCGTTGCCGTCAATAATAACCTCAACCTGACTGATACTATTGTAAAACTTCGACAGCTTCGAGGTCTTTTCCTGAGCATGGGCCCTGAGCGGGTCGGTTATTTCCACATGCTTGCCCGTGATTGTAAAAGTCAAGATGAATCTCCTTAAACGAAATACTTTTCTAATCGTCAGACGAATCCTGTCTTTCGGCCTGTTCACCGTTGTGACCGTCCTGCTCGGTACTCACCTTCCGGGCCTCTTCAAGCATACCCGGGTTATATTTTTCAAGTTCGCTAAGCTTTGTCGAAGGCATTATTACACCGGCGCTAATGGTAAACCTCAAGGCCTCCTCAACAGTTATGTCCAGCTCTATAGTTTCTTTCTTCGGAACCATTATCACAAAACCTGTAAACGGTGTGGGTGATGTCGGTATTAAAACCGTCAGATACTCCTTCCTGAAATTTCTGACAAGCCGCGGCAGCCCCTCACCCGTGACCATACCTATCGACCAGATACCCTTTCTGGGGTACTCCACGCCGACAACCCTTAAAAACAATTGTTCCTTGCTGTTTCGTATTAGCAGGAAGTCTGTAATCTGTTTAATGTATGGGTATACGCGCCGCAGGAACGGTGCGTTCATAATCAGTTTCTCTATATATCGCCAGAGGCTCCTTCCGACAACACTGGCCAGTATCATTCCGACGATGCAAACGGCAATAAGTGCGATGATAAATCCGGCCACTGAGCCCCAGCCATCGACCCAAAAACCTTCCCAGACCTGCCTTATCGCTTCATTGTCCCAATCCAGACCCTTGAGCTTTATCGTCAGCCAGACAAGACCCCAATTGATGTGGATACTGATATTGTTCTGGATGAAATTGTAGCCCCAGATGAAAATCCATATGGTCAGAATGGTCGGTACCAGCACCGCCAGACCGCGAAGAAAATAACTTTTGAAATGACCCGTCAGGCGCATATCTTTAACAACATTCCTTTGCTGCTAATAATTGCAAAAAACGTTGATTTTGGCTCACAATCGCAGCCTTAGCGCAAAAGGCAAGCCCCGAAAATCGTTACTAAACTAACTGGAAGGGCCGTTGTAGTCAACAGAAAACTCCTTCGGCAAATGCGCTCCGCACAAATGTATAACAACTCCGGGCAGTGAGCCGAAGAGCCATAAAGCGCGGTGTACCAACGCGAGTGCCTGTGCCTGGTCTCTCTCGACCGACACACCTGCAAAAAGCAAAATCAAAACGCCCTCCCAGATACCTAATCCCCCTACGCTGATAGGCAAAGCTCCAATCATCCAGGCCAGTGGGAAAAATACAAAATAATACTTCGCCGGACACTGAATACCTAAATCCCTGCCGACTAACCACATTCCAACGATAACGGCACTTTGACAAAGAAAAGTCAAACCAAGCGCGAAAACAAGTGCGATTTTATGTCTGTAATAGACGACCATCGCCTTATGAACTCTGCCGATAAGGGCCAAGCCTTTATCCCGAAAGAACCTGAAAGATTTGACCAGTAAAGCCCTCGCCCTGCTATTGAGAGCAATGCCGCCCAATACCGCAGCTATAACAAGCATAACCAGGACCAACACCGGCCAATACTGAGCCATTTTATCCAACAGGTCTAATTTCAAAGACAATTGTTGACCCGCCTGCTGTCCTTCAACCGGTATCAACCAATAGCACACAGCAGCCATCAATATCATGCCGCTTATACCAACAAACCTGTCCACAAAGACACTGAGCGCAGCTTCAAGTTTTTTTTCGGTGTGGTTGGTGACATACCAGGCCCGCAGCAAATCGCCTCCTACCGCACTGGGCAGGCAATTGTTGTAAAAAATTCCTAAAAAGTGTAATCGCAGTGCAGGCCAGAAACCAATATGAATAGACTGAACCTGAAGTAATAATTTCCATCGTGAGACAAATATAACCTGGTTAGCCAGCCAAAGAAGTATCGCCGCAACGATTACTACCGGAGTAATACCTTTGAGCAGGTTGAAAGTATCCGAGATGCCGGGGCCTTGTTCCTGCGGTTTGAATGCCCAATACAAAGCCGCCCCGGCTATAGCGAAACGCAATATGTAAGAGATAAATTTGAATTTTTTCGACTTAGCCACCTTTTGCAGCCTAAAACAAAATTACTTGTTTTTGCGGATAATACCGGTTAAATTCGGCCTTAGCAATGAAAATTACAGTTTCAGTACGGAGACAAACCGTTGGCAGCAGACAAAAAGAAAATTGAAGAAGGTAACGATTTTTCACCGAGATTCGACGAGAAGGGATTGATTACAGCCATAGCCCAGGATGCAAAGACCAATGAAATCCTGATGGTTGCCTATATGAATGAGGAGGCGCTTAAACAAACTATTGAAACGGGCATGGCAACATACTACAGCCGCTCACGCAAAAAGCTCTGGACCAAGGGCGAACAATCCGGTCATATTCAGAAGGTCGAGCAGATACTTATTGACTGTGACCAGGATTGTATTGTCCTGAAGGTCAGTGTTAACGCCGGTCAATGCCATGTCGGCTATCAATCCTGCTTTTACCGGTCTATAAAAAGGGGTAATCCTAAACAACTGGATTTTATTGCCGAAAAGGTTTACGACCCTGAAAAAACTTATGGTGATAAAAAGTGATTTCAGGCTATGATTCTTAACCTTACTTTTCAAAGAGAGTTACAGTAATCTTCCGAAAAATCATTTATTTACAAAAGAGATTAGCCCGAAATCATCTTGACTTATCACCGACAAAGGTCTATCTTACCCTCTTCGTAAAGCACACAAATACAGAGGACGGTTCCATGAGACTTTTTATGTTCTCCCACTACGTCACTGCTCTGAAAACGATAAACACCATGAACACTCTGAATCTTATTAGTAAGGGGGACTTGTTATGGAAAGAAAGAAACTGAAGTTGTCGCTGTTTCTTGCAGTTTTATTATTTTGCGCTTCAGGTATAGCTTTCGGCGATTGGGACGAGGGCGATTCGCACAAGATGCACTATCCACAACTGCCAAAAGAAGGCGGCTGGGATGTAGCTATGCCTTCACAATGGCCGATGCGGCTGGCCGACGACTGGCAGTGTTCGCAAACCGGCTCGGTAAGCGATATTCATTTCTGGGTTTCATGGGAGGCAAATGATGTCCAGCCAATCACTGGTTTCACCATCCGCATCTGGTCGGACGATCCCTGTGGGCCAAACGGCTGGTCACAACCGAATGAGCAGCTGGCAGCAAGATTTCTCTACCGGTAACTTCACGGTCCGCGATATGAACGATGATTTACAGGGATGGTTTGACTTTACCCGGTCCGAGTCGAACCAGAATGACCATACCAAGTGGGCTCAGGTCAACGTAACCGACATCAGCCATCCATTCATTCAGATGAAAGATAAAGTCTATTGGCTGATAGTTGACGTGTGGGGCGGAGGTAACATAGGCTGGAAGGAATCGGGTAGCCCACACTTCCGCGCCAATGCGGTCTGCTATGATGGCCTCAACTGGAACGAGTTGCGTGACCCATTGACACAGGATCCGCTGGACTTTGCGTTTGTGATTGATGGGTCGAATTTGGTCAAACCGTTAGCATCACATACGAAATGGTCTCAACCGCCTGTTGAGGTTGACCCAAACTCAGATATACCAACCTACTGTGGCTGGGATGAGCGATCCTACAAGTCTGATTTGGAAACCTACTGGAAAACCGCAGCAGACGATTTCCGGTGTCTTGGCAATATGCCGGTAACAAGTATCCGCTGGTGGGGTTCTTACTATGGCTGGGAATGGTCGTCGGCGTATGGAACACTTCCATCCCTTCTACCGGATGCCTGGTGGATTGGATTCTGGAGCAATGTCCCCACAAACGCACCACCTCACTATTGGGCGTATAGTTATCCGGATGAGCTGTTGCATAGCATTACGATACCTGCATATCGGGTGAATTTTAATGAGGTTGGTTCCGATGAATACTACGAGTACTATCCTTACGATATATGCTACCAGTACGATGTCGAACTGGAACCCAATGAGGTATTCTGGCAGGGTGATTACAATGACGTAACAGAGGATAACATCTACTGGCTCAGCATCGTAGCCCTGTATAATATTGATATCTATCCGCAATATCTGTGGGGGTGGAAGACTCGGCCATGGCACTGGATGGATGACACCGTAACATTCCAGACGGCAGTGATAATCCAGCAGACCCAAATGTCGGTTTTAAAACCGATCCCAACGTCGTCTCCCGGATAATAGACCCGTGCGGGGGAGGAGGTTTTGACCTCTCATTTGAGCTTAATACAGACTCGAACTATATTAAATGGGAACAGCTCTATATAGGCATCCGTGACTGGCCGCATTATGAAGATGTCAACTCGACTTTGGATGTCAATGATGGGCAGGTTGTTTTTGATGACTGGCGGTGCGTGAAGAGAACACCTGTCACGGCCATCGTGTGGTGGGGTTCATATATCGGTTATGGATATGAGGCATGCGATCCATGCAATTACGATCCATGTATGCCTCTGCCTATTGGGCCTGACAGGTTCCGGCTTGTTATAAGCACCGATGTGCCGGCGGGGGCTGACCCGTGTTATGCTTTTAGTCACCCCGGTGAGATAATCTGGAAGCATTATGAGACAACCGAATATGACGAGGTACTTGTGGGGTATGACAAGCACCCTCACGGAGAGCCGAATGAGCCTGTCTTCAGGTACTCAGCAAGGTTGCCTGAGGATAAGTGGTTCCAGCAACCGGACTTTAACGAGGTCTTCTGGCTCGGTATTCAGGCAGTGTACGACACTAACCATCCTAATTATCTATGGGGCTGGACGAATCATCGACACGTATTCAACGACGATGCCGTCCATGGTTATTGGGATTCAGGCGAATGGAAATGGAAAGAGCTCCACGACCAGACTGGCGCGAGTGAAGACATGTCTTTCATGATGTTCACCGACCCGAATGAATGTTCAACATGCGCGAACTACAACCTCGACGGAACGATAAACTTCTTCGATTACGCGGAGTTTGCAAATGAATGGTACTGGGTCGGTCCGGCCGGCGGTTATAATAACGGCGACCTGAATTGCGATGGCACTGTTGACCTCCGCGACCTTGACATATTCTGCCGGCAATGGCTGCAGTCTTATCCGTAAGCACAGCGTTTAAATGCTTCAGGGCTGTGGGCTTCTTGCCCGCAGCCTTATTTTTTGCGCACAAAAAGGCTTCGACCCCTAAAAAACCTACAAAGACAAAAAACAATGCGGGCTGTGCTTTGTAACCCTGCTTGTGAAACAGACTTACAGCAGACCTCTGAAAACTCCTGTTTGCCTACTCAGATTATTCAAAAATTAACTTGATTTATTTTTATAAAAGTATAGACTGAAACACAAGGAAGATACTGTATAGTGAGGAAGGGTCCGTGGGCTTTCTTTCGGTATTATCTGTATTTTATTGTATTATACTTAATCACTCCCTAAACATATCTAATATCAAATTAACTAAGGAGGAATTGGTATGAAAAGAAAGGAACTAAAATTATTTATTTTTGTAGTCGTTTTGTTATTTGGTGCCGTAAATGCAGCACAGGGCGATGAACCGCAGCAAAGTACAACCGGTCCTGTACCTCCACTATCAGTAATAGCAGAAGACATACTGAAAGAACTGGAGGAGCCCGTGCAGATTGAAGCACAATTCACAGTTTTGGGAGTGCCGGAGTATAACTGGCGGCATGGCTGTGGCCCTACGGCAGTTGGTATGGTAGTAGGTTACTATGACACGCATGGTTATGACGACCTGATTCCAGGTGACGCTAATACTCAAACGGCTTCAGTTGACCAGGCGATGGCCTCCGGAGGGACAAAGGCCAGTCCTAATCCCCCCGGTTCTGAGCTACACTACGAGGACTACGCCAGGCCAGAAGACAGTCCGCCTACAAAGCTGACGGACGATTACATCACGGCGGGCCGAGCAGCCCACCTAAATGACTCCATCGGGGATTATATGAGGACCTCGCAGAGCACCCATCCGCTGGGGCACAACTACTACGGCTGGAGCTGGTCGAGTGATATCTGCCCGTCGTTTACGGGTTATGTGGCTCAACAGAATGCCAGCTATAGTCCGGTCTGCACGGAATACCGCTGGTTGACCGGGGCACTTACCTGGTCGGTGTTAAAAAATGAAATTGATAACAATCGGCCTATGGTTTTTCTGGTCGACAGTGACGGTAATGGAAGCACGGACCACTTTGTGACCGTTATTGGTTATGACGACGGCAATCCAAAGAAGTATGGCTGCTACGATACCTGGGCAAGCTCTCCCGGTATCAGGTGGGAGCAATTCCGTGGTGTAAGCTCCTCTTATTCCTGGGGCGTCTGGGGTGGATGGAGCTTTCAGTTTCCGACACAACAAGAAGTGGTTAAATGGGAGCAGCCGCCTGACGCAACCGTTGACGGCATAGATATCCGCTGTGACCGTTCCGATGGACTCTGGCGTACCTTAGCGGATGACTTCCCATGCACAACAACCGGTCCGATTAATAAGGTCGTTTTCTGGGGCTCGTGGCGAGGCGATATCAAAGGTCAAATCGAAACGATTCACCTGAGCATCCATAGTAATAACCCGATGGGACCTTCAGGATGGTCAGAACCGAACGTGCTGCTGTGGGAGGAGGATTTCTCCGCTGCTGATTTCGTTGAGACGCTCTATATGGATTACGAGCCGGAGTGGTTCTGGGACCCGACGGCTGGTATGCCGCCACCTCTCCAATATGACCACTATGGTATATGGCAGTATGATATACCTATCGACTCAGCCGATGCATTTGTACAGCAAGGCGAGCCAAACAATCCGGTCATTTACTGGCTTGATGCGTACGTGGAGTTAGTACCAAATCCAGATCCTAATATCCAGTTTGGCTGGAAAACATCTGATTTGCACTGGGAGGATGATGCAGTTTACTGGGATGATGGTACAATGATGTGGCAGGAACTGAGATATCCGCCGGAACACTCACCAGACATGAATTCGATTGACTTGTCATTCAGGATTGTAACCGGTGAAGAAGAGGAGCCCAATGAGCCTAATGATTCTCTAATCAAGTGGATTCAGCTTCCCGACTTAAGCCTCACCGGTATTGACGTAGACGCAACCTATGATACTTCAGCTATGTCGCAGTGGGGTCCTCAGCTTCTTGCAGACGATTTCAACTGCACCACGACCGGCGCGATCACAGATATTCACGTCTGGGGTTCGTGGTATCACGACTACCTGCCTTATAATGGCCCGAATAGTGTGGATTTCACGCTGAGTATTCATGAAGACCTTCCCGTCGGTGACCCCTGTAACCCTTATGATTACAGCATCCCCGGGAAGTCATTATGGGTGCGTGATTTCGCGGCCGGTGACTATGGGGCTACTATAGAAGCACAAGATATAACGGAAGGCTACTACGTCCCGTGCGAACCTTATTATGAGCCTGATGCCGACTGGACGTGCTACAGGTACGATTTTTACATCGACCTGTGCGATGCCTTTATCCAGCAAGGCGACCCGTGCGCGCCAATCGTATACTGGCTGGACGTTCAGGCGAAAGTGGACGCCATGGTCGACGATGTAAGATTCGGCTGGAAGACGTCGCTGGAGCACTGGAATGATGACGCCGTCTGGGCTCGAGGCAATGAAGACAGTCACGGTCCGTGGCAGGAACTGCGTTATCCGCCGGGCCACCCGCTTGACGGAAATTCTATAGATTTGGCATTTGCGATTACGACCGAACCTACAGAGCCACCTGGCAAACCGTTAATGCCGCATACGAAATGGTCTCAGCCACCTGTTGAGATTGACCCAAACTCTGATATACCAACCTACTGCGGGTGGGATGAGCTGTCCTATAAGACTTATCAGGCACAGGACCCCAACTGGCATATCGTTGCAGATGACTTCCGGTGTCTGGGTACTATGCCGGTTACAAGCATCCACTGGTGGGGCTCCTTCTTCGACTGGGAAACCTGGGCATCAGGAACGCTTCCGGGAGTTTTACCCAGTGCCTGGTGGATAGGCTTCTGGAGTAACGTGCCACAGGGACCGCTTCCATACAGCTATCCTGAAGTACTGCTCCACGACTTTACAGTACCTGCTAATCGCGTTACTATCGAAGAGGTCGGCAGCGACGAGTATTTCGGGTACTATCCTTATGATATTTGTTACCAGTTCAACGTCGAACTGGAACCTAATGAGGTATTCTGGCAGGATGAATTCACAGATATGACACAGGGTAATACCTTCTGGATTAGTATCGTCGCCCTCTATCAGAATGATTTTTATCCAGACCATCCGTGGGGCTGGAAGACACGGCCGTGGAGCTGGATGGATGATGCGGTAAGGTTCCAGACGACTATTGACCCCGCCGCTGGTTATATGACGGACCCATTAACGATAACACCGATTGAAGACCCTGTTTTTCAGGAGAGCTTCGATGTTTCGTTCGAGCTGGACACGGACCCGAATTACATCAAGTGGGAACAACTCTATACGGGTATTCGCAACTGGCCGCACTATGAAGATGTCGACTCCACTGTCAATATGATGGACCCACAGAATGAACATCTTGTCGCCGATGATTGGCGGTGCGTGAAGAGAACACCCATTACGGCAATTGTCTGGTGGGGTTCTTATATCGGCTATGGATTCGAGGCATGCACTTACGGTCCATTTATGGCGTTGCCGACACCGCCCGACAAGTTCGAGCTGAAAATGTGGACCGATGTTCCTGACCCCGACCCGAATGACCCGAACACTTACAGCCATCCGGGGTATGAGATTTGGTGGTTTGATGCCAATGAGTATGACGAGGTACTCGTCGGATACGACAAGCATCCGCATGGAGAGCCGAATGAGCCGGTCTTCAGGTACTCAGTAAGACTGCCGGAGGATATGTGGTTCCAGCAGCCGGATTATAACGAGGTATTCTGGTTAAGCGTTCAGGCCATTTATGAAACCCAGGATCCTATCTATCCGTGGGGCTGGACGAATCATAAGCACATGTTCAATGACGATGCGGTACAGGGACGTGAAGACATAGTCTTAGGCTGGGTATGGGATGAATTGCACGACCAGACCGGAGCAAGTGAAGACATGTCTTTCATACTGTTCACCGACCCGAATGAATGTTCGACTTGTGCAAATTACAACCTTGATTCAAGTGTTAATCTCCTCGATTTTGCCGAATTCGCAAACGAATGGTACTGGACAGGCCCTGCAGGAGGTTACAACAACGGCGATTTGGATTGCAGCGGCAAGGTTGACTTGTACGATTTAGACATTTTTGTCCAGCAGTGGCTGCAGTACTGTCCGTAAAAACAATATCTTCTGACGTTCCAAGGCTGTGGGCTTACTTGTCCGCAGCCTTTTTTTTGTAATAAAAGCTTTTTCGATATACTAAAATACTCCGGCGGTTAGTCGTATAGGCGCCCAATCGATTGACAGGCCCCTTTCGAGAAAAGGCCGATGCTTGAAGATACGCTGCTAAGAGTCAGATTCAATCGCGGCCGAAAAGACGTTCTGCCGCGAATATATGAAAAGTACAAGCATGACCTTGTGACCTTAGCGGCAGCTCTTTTACAGGACAAATCGATGGCTGAAGACGCCGTTCACGACGTGTTCGTGTCGCTGCTCGAACCACAAAGACAACTGAAAATCAACCATACGCTGAAAGGCTATCTGGCTACGGCGGTTGCCAACAAGGCACGGACAAGAAGTAAAGCCGAAGCAAACCGTCAGATTGTTTCTGGTGCCTACATAGAGCACTTTGGGGATAACTTATCGGGGCCGGATTGCCAGGCTGTTTTCGGTGAACAGAAGCGTCATCTTGTGAAATCCCTTGCAGAATTATCGTATGAGCAGCGTGAAGTGATATTACTTCGAATATTTTCAGGGCTGAGATTCAAAGCAATCGCCGAGGCACAAGATGTTTCGATTAACACCGTTCAGGGCAGGTACCGCTACGGACTTGAAAAACTGCGGTCTCTTATGAATGGAGAACTGAAATGAAACCAGCAGACAATAATATAGAAAAGCAGATAAAAAACCTGCGAGGGCAAGCGAGCGCCGAACTCGACGAAAAGCTGCATCACAAATTCCAACAGGCGCTTGAAAAACAAAAGACCATCCCGGTTGAGTATCAGCCGATTCAATGGACTGCGATTCTACACAGTAGAATAACAAAGCTTGCTGTGGCTGCGGCATTAATTGTAGCGGTATGCTGGATTGCCGCCAGACAGAAAGAAGCACCTCAACAGAAGGGAATTAATAAGCCGGCAGTTGCTTCGGTAGTTGAAACGCCTGCTGAACTGGTAAGTGTCATATCACTTAACAAGGCTTTTCGAGACGGAGGTCTGGAGGCGGTGGAAGAGCAGTTTGAAAAAGCAGAAAAAAAGGTAAAGTCCGGACTTAAAGAGAACGTTTCAATTGACGAGCTGATTTGTGAATTGGGTGGGTGTTAAAGACGCCAAGAAAGGAAAATTTTATGAAAGCTTCAAAGAGCAATAAGCTGATTCTCTTTACAACTGTGTTTTTTATGATTACGAGTGTCTCCTGCGCTTATCCGCCTGACAATGCCGCGCTGCTTTACTATAAGGCTGCTGTACTTTATGAAGTGGATGATGAGATGGCTGAGATGCTGTATAAAGTGCGAAAAGGCGAAGTGGAGATAAACGACAAAATCAGAGAATTTGTAAATAAAAACCGCCGCATAATTGAAACCGTTCTTGATGCCTCTGAAGTTAAAAATTGCGACTGGGGAATGGATTTCTCACAAGGGTTGAAAATGGACGCGCCGCCGCTGGGGGCCATGAAGAAACTGGCAAGTCTAATTGTAGTTGACGCAAAAATTCTGGCGGCTGACGGCGATTATGAAGCTGCTTTTAGTCGCTGTATGAGTTTATATCAGATAGCGCGCCATGTAAACGACCGTATTTACGTAAGCTATCTGCTCGGCATCGCAATTCAGGGCCTTACAAACGGCTGTGTCATTCAAATGCTTTCAGATATGCCGCAGGACATGCAAAACCTGACCAGGCTTAAAAACCAACTGATAGAAATTGACAGCATTCCTTTGTCTGTAATGCCCGCCGTTTTAGGTGAACGCGAAGCGATGTTAATTTTTATGACGAAGGAGAATATACCTGATGTAGTGCGCCTCTTCGTAGAGGATAAATCAATTAAAGAAAAACTTTTATCTGCCGATGAATCTTTTTTAGTACGCAGCAGGCAACGTCTCGAGAACCATTACGCCAGCGTTATCGCAGCTTTCGAAATGCCTTATACAGAGGGGTACGCCACACTTAAGGACTCAGGGGAAAAACTGGAAAACGAAGCCAAAAGCAATCCCGACGCGCTTTTGGCGGCCATCCTGGCACCTGCGACAAACAAGATTTTTTCACTCGCTACGCGCATTGAAACCCATAACAATGCCATAAAAACAGCGATTGAGATATATCTGATAAAGGCAAAGACGGGCAAACTGCCTGACACATTGTCCGCAGGACTGCCTGGCGACCTGTTCAGCGGCAAAGATTTCGAATACCAGGTAACAGATGAGGGCTTCATTCTCCGCTGCCAAGGTAAAGACTTGAGCAGGGACGAAGTATATGAATACGAATTCGGCGTAAAAAAATAAGGCCAATAATACAATTCAAAACCGGCCGGGCGGAATTCCTTCGACAGTGCTCAGGATAAATTTGCCCGGTTTTTTTATACCCAAATTCACCGTTCTGGTGTGTAATATAGTGAACGACGTTGTTCCAGCCGGCTGATTCAATGAAGATACTGGAAGACAAATTACTGATTCGAAGGTTCAAAATGGGCGATACCGAGGCCCTGCGCTTAATCTATGAAAAGTACAAAAACAATTTGCTCAAACTGGCGGTCGTGCTCACAAACAACATAAACACCGCCCAAGACAGCGTTCATGAGGTGTTTTTGAGGTTCGCACAGTCAATCAGCAGAATTCAGCCGCGCGGGAATTTGAAAGGGTATCTTGCCACAAGCGTGGTAAACCAAATTCGCAATATAAAACGTAATTCGGCAAGGCATCGATTAACAACACTAAACGAAGCAGATTGCACCGCATGCGGCCTGCCAAGGCCTGAACAGTGGGCAATACTCAGTGAGCAACTAAAGTTCCTGAGTCAGGCAATGGCTCAACTGCCGGATGAGCAGCGTGAAGCGGTGGCCCTGAGAATCGAAGGAGATATGGCTTTCAAAAAAATAGCTGAGATTCAAAATGTATCGGCCAATACGGTCAGAGGCCGATACCGGTACGGAATTGACAGACTGCGGTCAATACTGGACGGAAAGGTTTAAGCATGAATCCCGCAGATAATATAAAACGCTTTTTCAAGAACGCATCGGTCAGCACAAATCCCAAAGCTGACGACGAGATACTCGATAAACTAATTCAGGCCCACGGTGAAGCAGCTGATAAAGAACGCACCCGGCCTGAAGCAAATACATGGAGAATAATCATGCACAGCAAAATAACGAAACTGGCCACCGCGGCGGTGATAGCTATAGCTGCAATAACGGCGACACACATATGGAACCGGTCAATTCCAGTTGCCTCGGCGGCGGCGGTTTTTGACAACGCTGTAAAGGCACTTAGCAACCTGAAGTCCGTGCACATCAAATCAAAAATGCGAGCACCTGGCGGAGGCGATAATTTTAGCACTATCGGTACTGAGTATGATTTTGTGCCGATTGAACTATGGAAGCAGTTTGACGAAGACGGCGGTAAGTGGAGATTGCAAAACCAGCAAAGAGTCATGGTTTGTGACGGTGATTTCGTTATTCAGCTTATTATGTCAACTTATGCTTACAAGGCGCCGGCACACGATTCGCGTCAGTGGTTTCCACTGAGTGTACTGGATGTGGACAAAACTATCGAACGAGAACTGGAATTAGCCCGAAAGTATGGCTCTGATTTTGAGCTGTTCCGGGAAACGGGTCAAGACGGCCGTGAAAAGATGATAGTAACCGTAGTCGCCGAGGCACGAGGTGACTTTACAAACGATTACCTCAAGAACAAGGGATTTGAAGAGTCGGATAATACTCGAATCTATACTTTTGACGCCGAAACCAACCTTCTTGAAAACCTTGAGATTTATATCAACACCGACCAAAAGGATGTGCTTGTTTTTGAAATAACAAGTATCGAGTACAACACATATCTCGACCCGGCCCTGTTCATACTCGATATACCTTCCGACGCCATCTGGTTTACTGAACCGCAGGAATTGCCCGACAATCAGAAATACCAGAAGATGACACCCAAAGAGACCGCTACCGCATTTCTACAGGCTTGCGCGGATGAGGACTGGGACGAATTCCTCAAGTTCTGGATGATGTCCGATGTGGACGCGAATATCAAAGCGTATCTCGGAGGTATCGAGATTATATCGGTCGGCGAACCGTTCAAGTCCGGACTGTATCCCGGCTGGTTCGTGCCATACGAGATAAAAATGCCAGACGGCCAAATCAAAAAGCATAACCTTGCTATTCGAAACGATAATCCTGCAAGACGATATATAGTTGACGGCGGTATCTAAGCAATCCAAGTCCACTACCAAAGGCCGGGATTTAACCGGCCTTTTTTATTGGCTAAATAAATCGCACAATTTTCAAAAATAACCGTAAAAATACTTGCAATTTCAAACATTTGTTTTATACTTATGTTTGAAATGCTTGTTTAGGAGCGAATTATGGTCCTTAAAAATATGGATTTTCAGGCTAAAAACGGCGAATCCGCCAGCCATGCTCCAGACAGACTGCTCGATGCAGCCGAGCTACTGTTCTGCAAACAAGGCTTCGACAGTACGAGTGTAAGGGATTTGACCAACGAGGCCGGCTGTAACGTAGCCGCTGTAAACTACCATTTTGGCAACAAGGAGAACCTGTACAAGCAGATGTTCAAGAGGCATCTCGAACGGGTCTTTAGCTTTCATAAACAAAATATCAAGAAGGTAATAAGCGCAGAAGGTCCGACAGTCGAAAAACTTATCGAATCGCTTGTGAGGCCTACGCTCGAACAGTCGGCTCAAAAACAGAGTCAAATGCCCATGCTCAAGCTGAGCATTCGCGAGAGTCTGAATCCGCAATTCAAAAAGGAAGTTGTGGCACTGGAAACGATAAAGGAATTTCTCGTCGAAATCCAAAAGGCTTTTTTGATTCTCTTTCCGCAACTTGATGCGGAAAAAGCGATGCTTTGTGTTTACTCGCTCGAAGGTCTGGTCATACATCCGATGCTGTTCAGTGATTTCTACTACGAAATTACACCTGAGCTGAAGATTGAAGAGCTAATACAACATATAGTGACGTTCGCGGCAGAAGGTATTCGCAAAGCGGCACAAGGATAATTAAAAATCGAATATTAAAATGAGTAACCGATTGAAAACATTATTATATAGGATAGTTCTGGTCTCGCTGGCGGCGTTGGTTGGATGCACAAGCAGCGAGGAATTTTACAGAGAGGTACGTTCATCGAGAGACGCTGCCTACAGCCAGTGGAAAAACCGTAACGAACTCGAGCAGCAGTTGCAGACAAAGGTAAACGGTTCACTGACTCTGAAAGACTGCCTGAAGCTGACATTAGTCAACAATAAAACATTACAGAATGTTGTTCAGGAGCGGGAGTTTGCCCGCGGCGGCGAAATGGTGGCCAACTCGGCGATATTGCCGTCGGTTGACGTTACGGCCGAATACACCAGGCTCGATGAAGTTCCTTCGATTGCCGGCTTTACAATCGGCGACGTTGACAATTATTCGACGGGCCTCAGGGTCACCCAGCCGGTTTTCGCCGGCGGTGCAATCGGCGCGACGATAAGCGCGGGTAAAATATTTTCCCTTATGACTGACCAGGTCGTTCGTGCGACGACACAGGATGTGATTTACTCCGCCGAGCACGCTTATTACGACGTTCTGCTCAATCAGCATCTTTACGAGATAAGTGCCGACGCAGTCCGCTCGGCCAAGGCGCATCTGGATGATGTAAGGCAAAAGCAGCAGGCGGGAGTGGCTTCCAATTTTGACGTTCTTCGAGCGGAGGTTGAGTTGTCAAATTTCAATGCCGAGCTAATACAAAACAAAAACGCCATAAATATTTCAAAGGCTCAGCTTCTTAAAAATATGGGAGTTTCGCAGGACAGCGACTTCGTTTTGTCGGATGAGCTGGAATATGAGTCCATGCAGATGGGTATGGAGCAGGCTGTCGAGGTAGCTTATCGCAACAGGCCCGATTTGTATCAACGGCAGTTCTACATCAAATACCAGGCCGAAATGCTGAAAATCGCAAAAAGCAGTTACTGGCCGACAATAAGTGGATATCTCGATAACAGCTGGTCGAAACCCGACCCGCACGACAGCAGAGCGATTAACTGGGGACACGCCTGGCAGGGCGGAATAGTCGCTATGCTGCCCCTGTTCGACGGATTTTCTCGAGAGGGTAAAGTTATCCAGCAAAAGGCAAGGCTAAGGCAATCGCAGATAGATTTAATTGATACCGAGGAAACGGCCTTGTTCGAACTCAACAGCGCCCTGCTTGGTATCCAAAACGCTGATGAATTTGTTCAGTCACAGCTTTTGAACCTTGACAGGGCCGAAGAGGGAGACCGACTTGCCCAGGTCGGCTATCGCGAAGGCATTAATACGCAGGTCGAAGTAATCGACGCCGAGTCGGCTTTGACGAAGGCCAAGTCACTGTATTACCAGGCGGTTTATTCACACATAATTGCCAAGCTGGATTTATATAAGGCGATGGGAGTTTTAAACGTTTTTGGGAATAATACGGTTGCAAAAACCAAAAGTAAAGCTGATGACACTATTGCAACAGAAGTGAGCCCTGTTAGTACCGATTCAGTAATTAGCAGCACCATCGGAGAATCCAAATGAATTATAAATTCAAATATCCCAGGCTTACCATAGCCATTGCTATTATTGTTTTAATTTTACTCGTTATATTTTTGAGGACACACCATAGTTCGAACGATACGGGCCAGCAGGCCGACCAGACTGTAAGGGTTATTGCCGAAACCACAGGGACGGCAAAGCTATCCGAGGTAATTCCCGTTACCGGAAATTTTGAGCCTTTGGTAAGCGTAGATATTACGCCGGAGGTTTCAGGTCAGCTTAAGAGCATGCGGCTCGAAGACGGCACTTTGGTGGACGTTGGAGTTGCCGTCAAAAAAGGTCAGGTCATCGCCGAAATAAACCGTGATATTTACGTTGCGCAGTTATCCGCAGCGCAGGCGGCGATGGAATCCTGCAAGGTTACTCTTGCAGATGCTGAGCGTGAAAAGGACAGAATGGAAAGATTGTTCAAGGCCGGTTCGACAACCGAACAATCCAGAGACAAGGCCGTAACCGCCGCTGAGCTTGCGCAGGCGCAGCTAAAACAGGCCCAGGCGGCATTGGAATTAGCCATGGTTAACCTCGATAAAACTACGATAGAGTCTCCGCTAACGGGGGTTGTCTCGAAAAAGTACGTTGACGAAGGAAATATGGTCGGCCCGTCCACACCACTTTTGAAAATCGTTCGTATAGATACGTTGAAAGTCATCGGCGGCGTGAGCGAACGGTATTTGCCGAGGTTATCAGCAGGGCAAACGCCCGTACAAATCAGGACCGATGCTTACCCTGATAATGTTTTCAAAGGCGCAGTTTACAAGATTCCGGTCGCGGTTGACCCTGTAACGCGGACTGGTCAGGTGGAAATTCGTGTTCCTAACGAAAACGGCAGATTGAGTCCGGGGATGTTTGCAAGAATGACGATGGTAGTAAGCCAAAGGGAGTGTGTTGTAGTGCCGGATTCGGCTTTGATAAGAGAATACGACAACGAATATGTATTTGTAGTCAACGGCAACAAGGCTAATCGACGCCAGTTAAAGCTGGGCTTGTCGCAGGGAGAGCTTTACGAAGTTCTGGAGGGACTGTCGGCCGGGGATATGGTCGTTACTCATGGCCAGACTCAATTGAAAGACGAGCAAATGGTTGAAGTTGTTCAGGGGACGGAATAATGAATCTTCCTGAAATGTCGGTTAGAAATCCTGTTACGACTTTTATGACGTTTCTTGGCGTTATAATGGTCGGGGGATTATGTCTGTTTCTAATGACGGTAGATTTGTTTCCGGAAATGGATTTACCCACCATAACCGTTATGACTTCATACAACGGAGCCGCACCTGAAGAAGTTGAAGAAAAAGTTACCAAGATTCTCGAACGATATCTCTCCACGGTTCCGGAACTAAAGCACATAAATTCCAGGTCAAGGGAAGATATATCCATCATCTCATTGACGTTCGAGTGGGATACGGACCTGGATACCCGGTCCAACGAAGTCAGAGATGCCGTTGGTATGGCACAGAATTATCTGCCTGATGAAGTAGATGAGCCTCGTGTCGTTAAGATGGATATCTCGAATTTCCCTATTATGGTTTACGGCGTAACGGCGAAAGAAAGCTATTCGCGGCTGGACGATATCCTGGATGATTTGCTGGTAGACCCGCTTAAACGGTTGGAGGGAGTTGGTACAGCAGCTCTGATGACTCCGCTGCATCGTCAGGTTAATGTTGAACTGGACAGAGAAAGGCTGGCGGGTTACGGCCTGACGCCTCAGGATGTGGTTCGCTCTATTCTCAACGAGAACAAGGATATCTCGGCTGGTAATGTCAAAATGGGCCTTACAGACTATTTGGTGAGAGTCCCGGGAGAGTTCAAAAGCGTTGAACCTATGAAGCAGATTGTCCTAGCAGCTCGAAACGGCTCAGTTGTCAAACTATCAGATGTCGGAACTGTTGAGGATAGTTTCAAGGAGATACAGCGTTATATTCGTATTAACGGCGAATCAGGGGCTATACTGCTTGTTCAGAAACAATCCGGCGCAAATACGGTTCAGGTTGCAAAGTTGGTGAAAGAGCGTGTTCAGCAATTAATGAAAAGCCTGCCGCCGGATATTCAAGTTACGAATGTAATGGATTCGTCCGAGGATATTGAGCGGACGATTCATGATTTGTCGCAGACATTATTAATCGGCGGTTTCTTGTCCATGGCCGCCGTGTTGGTATTTCTGCGGCAGTGGCGGGGAACTATCATCATCGGACTGGCAATGCCTTTTTCGCTCATTGCCGCGGTCATACCGGCCTATTTTCTTGGCCATACGATTAATATGATGAGCCTTTTCGGCATGATAATCGGAATCGGAATGGTTATTGACAATTCAATCGTGATTTTGGAAAACATTACACGACACAGAGAAGAAGGGGAAACTCCCGGAGAAGGTGCTGTTTATGGTGCATCGGAAGTGGCAATGGCTATAACAGCTTCAACACTGACAACGGCGTGCATTTTCTTCCCGATTCTTTTTGTAAGAGGGGTTACAAAAATCTTCTTTTCGGAATTCGCGATAATAGTAACTATTCTTATGTTCGCTTCTTTGTTTTCAGCACTCACATTGACTCCAATGCTTTCAGCCTTGTTATTTCGCAAATCTCCGTCCCGGTCCAAGCAGGGCAGATTTTTCGCTAAAACTGAAGAGATATTCAATGGCATGGCGGGCAAGTACGCAGATTTGCTGGACTGGGCGCTCGAACATCGCAAGACTGTAATCGGCGCTGCGGCAGTATCGTTTATTGCCGGCTTGTTATTGCTGCCTGTTATTGGAACCGAATTTATGCCGAAAGAGGACAACTCCAGGATTGAGGGGACGCTTCATATGCCTGTCGGAACGCGTGTTGAAGAAACCTCGCGGGTACTAAAAGAGGTTGAAAATATTTTGAATGCTGAAATCCCGGCTGAGCAGAAAGTGGCGACTTTCTCACGGTGCGGCGTAAGTGAGGAGGGTATAACCAACCTTTTCGGTGATGAAGGCTCTCACATAGGAGTATTCGGAGTCAAGCTGGTTCCGAGGGGCCAGCGTCAGCAGAACGTTGAGGAAATCGCAGCGGCATTGAGGCGCCGTCTGGATAAGGTAAAAGGCGTGCTTCGTATAGAAAAATACTCGCTCGGCACAGGCGACCCGATGGCGAACCTTATTACCGGTAACGAAAAGCCGTTAACGGTCAATATCATCGGTAACGATATGGAGGTAACAGACAAGGTTGCAGCTCAAATCAAGGAGATAGCTGAAAATACGGCGGGAACAGTCGATATCAGCATTTCGAGAGAGCGGGGCAGGCCTGAGCTTTGGGTCAATGTTGACCGCCAGAAGGCATCGACGATGGGTCTGAATGTGTCGGATATAGGCGATACGGTTCGAGCATCTTTTTACGGGAGAGAGGCGAGTAAATATCGAATCCATGGGGACGAATATGACGTTTTTGTTCGACTGCGTGAGGACGACCGCAGCGACACGCGTGATATTCGTGCCACGCCGGTGAAACTGCCGGGCGGCGCTCTTGTAAGGGTTGATAACGTAGCTTCGACAGCTATGGAATTCGGGCCGGTCCAGATTGAACGTAAAGACCAGGGACGAATAGTTAATGTAATAGGTGACGTGTATGGAAGGTCGCTGGGAGAGGTTGTTTCGGAATTGAAACGTAAGATAAACGAGCTGAAAATTCCTCCGGAGGTCCAGATTTATTTTGCGGGCCAGGCGGAAGAGCAGAGTGAATCGTTTTACTGGCTGATACTGGCGTTGCTTGTGGGTTCTGCACTGGTTTATATGGTAATGGCGTCACAGTTCGAGTCGCTGCTCGACCCGTTCATCGTTATGTTTTCAATTCCATCGGCTGTAATCGGAGCGATATTAGCTATATTTCTTGGTGGTTATCATATTAATATCATTGTATTTCTCGGGCTGCTGATGTTGATAGGAATTGTAGTCAATAATGCGATTGTACTTGTTGATTACATCAATATCCTTCGGGCAAGGGGTTTTTCAATGAACGAGGCCGTGCGTCAGGCGGGGCGGACCAGATTAAGGCCGGTTCTTATGACAGCGATAACGACGATAGTTGCGCTTATTCCTATGGCCTTTGCCCGAGGCCAGGGTTCGGAAATATGGAACCCGCTTGGCCTGACCGTCATGGGTGGGCTTTTTGTATCGACGTTGGTGACGCTGATTTTGGTTCCTACCATGTACAGTGTTTTTGAGACTCGTTTTAAGAAAAGTACTCACTGAAAGGTGCGGTAATGAAGCTTGTTATGATTTGTTATAACGAGGCGATTGACGACGAAGTGACTGAACTTCTCGACAAGATGGACATAAAAGGGTACACCAAGTGGACGAAGGTCCTCGGCAAGGGACAGACCAGCGAGCCGCACTTGCTCAGCCACATCTGGCCTAAGGCAAATAACGTGATTGCTGTTGCTGTCGAAGAGGAGACTGCGCATACAATCATGGATAAGCTGCGCAGTATGAAAACCCAAGTGGGCAAGGCGGGCCTGAAGGCCTTTATGTGGTCAGTCGACCAGATAACGTAAAACCCAGTCAAGAGCATCTTTCCTACGGCGATATTACCGCCCTTTCGTGTGCTGTTCGCAACTATGATTACACTATTGCTTGTGCCTTCGTTATATATGATAGTCGAAGATATTAAGCACCGCGCATTGCCTTGGTTTTCTAACTCATTGGGGTATGTTAAGCGCCATTTTGTCGCACTTGTTAAGCAATAAGTTCTTTCCTGTGCTGATGTTACAGTGGTTTGTACTTATTTGTTCCAAGCCGTTACAAAAATCAATAAATGGTCGTAAAATTTTCTGGCTAACCCGGGAAAAAACGGCATAATATAATCAAGCAGCATTTAGGAGAGTCGGGAAAAAGGTATGGAAACCATGGCTAATAACAAGCCGAATGTAGAAGTCGCATCCGACGCGGAATCTCTGGCGCACCGCAGCGTAGATTTTTTCATAGACCAGTCTAACAAGGCCGTCGCACAAAAAGGAATTTTTTATGTTGCTATAAGCGGCGGGCATACACCGCAACGCTTTTTTGAGCTGCTGGGCCAGGATGACTACAAAGACAAAATGCCCTGGGATAAGGTACACTTGTTCTGGGTCGATGAGCGTTATGTGCCGCCGGACTCGGTGATGAGCAATTATAAGCTCGCCGCCGATACTTTTCTTCGTCACGTAGCTATTCCGCAAGCCAACGTCCATCGAATTCCAACCGAATTCGACGACCTGAGCGAAGCCGCACACCACTATGAGCAGACTGTTCGCAAGGTCTTCGGCATAGACAGGAAGAAGCTGCCGAAATTCGATTTGATTGTACTTGGTATGGGCGCCGACGGCCATACGGGCTCGCTGTTTCCCAACAGTTACGCTCCCTTCGATACTGAGGACCTTGCCTGTGTGGTTTATGCACTCGAAAATGAGGTCGCTCGAATCACGCTGACGCATCCCGTACTTTGCGAGGCATCGATGCTCGCGGTTCTGGTCAGCGGCAAGGAAAAAGCCAAAACATTAAAGGAAGTTTTGACAAGCGAACCGGATGAGGTCCGCTTTCCGATTCATGCCCTTTGGCCGGCACTGGATAAAATCACCTGGCTGGTGGACAGCCAGGCAGCCAAGCTTCTTTGAGTAAGTCCCGTCAGCTTAAACTGCCGCTTAATTTGGGATACGGAGTTTCATGCCGAGCTTGAGCATATCCGGGTCATCAAGCAAGTCACGATTTGCCTCGTATATTTTGTACCACTTATTTGGTGAGCCGTAATATTTTTTACTAATTTTAGACAGGGTGTCACCCTTACGCACGATGTAGAACCACTGTGTCTCGTAACTCCCTTCCACATACACGGTCCGGGGCGGATTGTCGTTTACCGGCTGCGGCTGTATTTGAACTGGTTCGCTGATTTGTACGGGTTGCGGCGTCAGCACCGGCGCCGGGTTGGAGTCATATGTCTGGGACAATGAGTTTACAGATAACTGCTTTGGCGATTGTTCCGATGATTGGAGGAAAGACTCGTTATTCTGTTTGAGCATTCTGGCTCTGGGAGAAAGGCCGGGCAACGTACAGAAGTAAACCATTGCCCCGGCAACGAGTACAAGACCAACGAATATCCCGATTTTCAGGTCCTTTTGCATCTCGGCCTCGCCGGCAGAATATTATTGCCGTGCCCTAAAATTACTATCTCTTGGCGCCGCCCGATTTACGCCCCGCGCCTAACAGCAACAAAGGCGCAGCTATCGCAATTGACGAATACGTACCAATTATGATACCGAAGCCGATTGCAAAGGTAAATCCCCGCAGGTTCTGCCCGCCCCAGATATACATAATCAGCACCACGACGAAGGTGGTAAACGAGGTCATAATCGTACGCGAAATGGTCTGGTTGATGCTGTCATTAATTGTCTGCGGGATAAGCTGGGCTTTTTTGCGGTTTTCACGGATTCGGTCGAAAACGACAATCGTATCGTTGAGCGAATAACCAATAAGTGTAAGAAAAGCCGCGATAATTACCTGGCTGATTTTGAAATCGCCGATTAGCAGTGACTGCCCGATAGGTGTCGAGGCTATGTAAGTACACATTGTAACAGCGCCGAGCGTGATGCATACGTCGTGCACAAGGGCGGCAATGGCCGCCACGCCGTATCTGACATTTCCGAATCGAACCCAGATATAACCGACAATGGCAATAAGTGAAAGCACTATCGCTATTTTTGCGTCCGTCTTCGCCTCAACGCCAATCGAAGGATTTACCTGATTCACCCTCGGCAATGATTCTTCAAGCCGGCCGGCGGTGAGGACCTTAGCTGTTTCACTTTCGACAAACCGGTTCCATTCATCCTCGCTGAACTGCCTGTCGGCAGCTTCAGGAGCAACGCTGACATAGACAAACTGCGAAACAGATTCGTCCGGCTCAAGCGGCTTCAACTGCGTTGTCAAAAGCTTATAATCGTACCATCTGGCATTTTCCATTTCCGGTTTGAAACGGAGGTCGTTGAAGCGCCTGCGGACATCAGAGCCTTTGGCAGGATTTTCTATTTTGCAGGTAATCTTCACGCCGCCCTGATAATCGATAAGCTCGGGCGACTGTTCTACTACATCGGCTGTAATTTGCTCCGCAGCTTCTGTCTCAGGTTCGAGGCTGCGGCGAATCTCAATCAAGTCACCGAATGCGGTCAGGATGGCATTGTTAACGACCTCATCGAGCCGCGGTTCACTAATTTGGGCTTCGGGCAATGCCTTCGATACAACTTCTTTGACGATCGATTTGTTTAACTGACTGGTCGAGATGACAAACGCACCCGGCCGGGCCTGGTCAACATTGACTATCAGGTTGCTAAGCGTTCTGTCAGTTTCGTCCTCGGCTTTACGTATTGCTGAAATGACCGATTCGGCAGTCTGACCGCCTTGTGCCACTTTTACATTAATTACGGTCTTGTTTGTTTCAGTCGTGTTGATTTCAAATTGTGTTCCGGCTTGCTGGCTCTGTGATTGTCCAACGCTGTAAACGTTAGCCGCGGCAATCGCCGGATTGCCCGCTTCCTCGCCGACCTGTTTTATCCTGTCCCTGACGTATTGGATATCCACGGGCTTTTTGAGATTAATTGTGGCTGCCGTACCTCCGGTAAATTCGATGTCATACTTGTTGTTCTTTGCGTCATCTCGTGTGAAAAATACGAATAATCCGCCTGCTATAAGAAGTATGGATATCGTAAACATCAGCGGTCGTAGCGCCATCCAGTTAACTTTGGGGTTTTTTAATAGCTGCCACTTAAACAACTCGCCTTTAAGCAGCCCGAACTCAGTAAGCAAATCAAAGAAAACCCGCGTTACAAACAGGGCCGTGAACATACTGCTAATAATGCCAATCATCAGTACAGTCGCAAAGCCTTTTACCTCTTCAGGTGCCTTCCAATATAAAATCGCTGCAGTTATAAACGTGGTAATATTAGCATCGAGAATAGTGCTCAACGCCTTTTGATAACCGTTTTTTATGGAGATACGCAGCGACGCGCCTTTTTTCTGCTCTTCACGAATCCTCTCGAAGATGAGCACGTTTGCATCGACACTCATACCAATAGTCAGAATCAGACCGGCTATGCCGGGCAGTGTAAACGTCGCCCTTAATACAACCATCGCAGCGAGAATGATAAGTATGTTAAGTAACAGCGCGACATCAGCTATTGACCCGGCCACAAGGTAATAAGCGAGCACCACCAGGATAACAGCCAACAGTCCGATTTTACCGGCATTTATACCCTTGTCACGATTGTCGGCTCCTATCGAAGGACCGATTGATTTCTCGGCGATAGGCTGTTCTATGAGCATCGCGGGCAGCGAGCCAGCTTTTAGTTTATTGACCATATCCATAACTTCTTCTTCTCGAAACCGGCCCGTAATGACACCGTTCCTGCCTATTCTGTCGTTGATAGACGGAGCCGAAATCGCCAGGCCGTCGAGCAGGATGCACAAAGGCCGCCCGATGTTAGAGCCGGTCAGCTTGCCGAACATTTTGCCTCCGTACTCATCGAGTGTAAAACCGATAGCCCGTCTTCCCCGCCTGTCCTGAGTCGGGCTTGCGTCAGTCAGCTTCCAGGATTTGGTCTGCGGATTGTGAAGCATGGCTTCATCAGTTTTGTTGCTGCACAAGACGTAATAGTTGTCTCCAAACATGGCTACTACAGGTTTCCTGCCCTGTTTGTCGGCGTAAGCGATATGCTCGACGCCCGCAGCATCAACCGTAATCCATTCTTCCTGCTTCTCCACTTCGAACCAGACGTACTTATTGTCCGAAGCATATTTAGGGCCCTTTTCCCTGAGATTTCGGACGTAAGTTTCGAGCAGCGGGGTATCGCTGTTTTCTTCACCGATAGTGGGTAAAATTCTGAATTCCAGTATGCCCGCGCCTTTGAGCATCCTCTGCAGGTCTTTGGGGTCATCCAGTCTGCCCTGATACTTGCCGTATGTTTCGAGGGCATCGACTACCGCCTTGATTTGCTCAGTACGGTCGGGATACTGCTGCTGTAGTTCCGCCATCGCCTGGGACTTCGCCTGGCCGGAATCCTCGATTTTCTGCTTGAGCTGCTCTTCGGTCAAAACGAGCTGGTCCAGACGAGCCTTCGCCTCCTGAAACAACGCATTCTTTCCTGTCTCAAAGTCGGTCAGTATATCAATTGCGTCGGACCATTCGGCGTATTTCTGGGTGTATTCTTCGAGAAGTGTCAGATTTTCCTGGGAAAAGTTATCGCCGAGAAACGCCTTAATCATTCCGGAGCGCTGTGGGCCCTGGAGCATCATCCAGTCGCCGACACTTATTTGAACCATATCGAGGTCAAGGCCCGCCGCTTCTATTTGCTGTTCGGGTTCTTTGAGCGATTCTGCTTTCTCCTCGGCCTCGGCCCTGGCAGATTCGCGCTGGTCATAGGCATCAGCCAGGTTCGAAAGAATCTCAGCCGCAGTAACAGAACCGCCCGATATGGCCTCAAAGGCAGCAGCGCGTTCCTGAGGCGGTTGCGAAAGTAAACGTATAACACGCGGGATGCTTATATTTTTACTCAGCAATTCAGATAATGCATTTTCATACACTTCTCTGGCAGCGCGAGCCTCAGCACTTGCCAAAGGCATCTGTATCTCAAAGCGGATATTGCCAAGCGGCCGCCATATCAAATTTCGAACACCTTTGGGGTCAACTCTGCGCTTGAGCACTGTAATCATATTTTCAGATAAACCACCGGTGTCCTGGTCTTTCATATCTGAAGTGTCAATCTCGTAAATAAGACTTGTGCCGCCGGCCAAATCCAGACCCGGTTTGAGTTTCTCACTCGGTGGATACAACCAAACCAGACTAAGAACGGTCACCACAGCAATAAGGGTAAATTTCCAAGCCAAGGCCTTTCTCATAACATCTCCTGTATCACTGATTACACTAATTCTCGATGCCCGATTCTCTGTGAGTATCGAGATTAACTTTTCTCATCGGATAGTCTTGTCCCAATAGCGCTGGGCGTGACTTTTATCTTCGTGTTGCTGGACTCATCAATCTTCAGGACAATCTCATCTTCCCGTACATCGACCACCGTACCGTAAATACCGCCGATGGTCCGAACCCGGTCGTTTTTCTTCAGTGACTGCACCATCTTGCGGTGCTCGGCCTGCTTCTTTCTGGGGCCGCGGAACATCATAAATACAAAAACAATCATCACTATTATCAGGAGAATCTGGAATTGCCCAAATCCCCGAGCCCTGGGTGCCGGGACTTGTTTCGAATTGGCGTCAGCGGGCCCCTCAGTCATCCCCGGCGCACCGGAGTTTTCATTCATCGGTTCTGAGGTAATTGTCTCAGGGGCCTGTTCGTCCTGGGCCGCAACAGGGCAAACCATAAGTGAACAAAGGCACAAAGACAAAGCTAAACATACAACTGTCGTGCTCTTATGCTGCTGTGTTCTCAGGTCGTCGAGCGGCATCAATAAATTCTTCATCTGCATTCCTTTCACTTTTGGCATCGGGTTCCATCCCGACTCATCGGAATGGAAATCTTTATTACAAAACAGGGAAATATACCTCAAATCGCACAATAATAACAGAAAATTCTTAAATCTAATATCTACGACCCATTTGCCTTCATATTATACTAGTTGAGGCGGGATTATTAAGGATTCTCTGCATGGTCATTAAGATGACTTGCGCCGAAAACAGCGTATTTTGCAAGTTTTTCCTGCGCCCATTCTGAAAAATCGCCTGATGCGATATGCTCGCGGATGTCCGCCATCAGCCGCTGATAAAACCTTATATTGTGAATTGACACAAGAATCGGACCGAGCATCTCATTAATGTTGAAAAAGTGCCGGACTGCAGAGCGCGTATACGCCCTGCAGCAATAACAATCGCAGCCGGCTTCGATTGGCCTGTCATCATCAATATGGACATTATTTCTCATCCGCACAGGACCGTCGTCGGTAAAGGCGTAGGCGTTTCGGCCGTTGCGGGTCGGCATCACGCAGTCGAACATGTCGATACCGGCGCGAACAGCCGCGATAATGTCGGCAGGAGTACCAACGCCCATCAAGTAGCGAGGTTTTTCTTCGGGCAGCAGCGGCGCGGTATGCTCGACGACCTTTATCATATTCTCGTGTCCCTCTCCGACACTCAAACCTCCTATCGCATAACCGTCAAAATCCATTGCTACAAGCTCTGCAGCGCAATGTGTTCTCAGTTCACAGTCAATCCCGCCCTGAACAATCCCGAACAACATCTGGTCTTTTTTATCGTGTGCTGTCCTGCACCGCCGTGCCCAGCTTAGAGTTCTGTCAACTGCTTTGCGCAGCTTATCACTTTCGCAGGGAAACGATGTACATTCATCAAGACACATTATTATATCAGCGCCCAATCGCATCTGTATCTGCGTTGCAAGTTCAGGAGTAAGGTAAAACTTCTGTCCGTCAACATGGCTGGAAAATTCCACACCGTCATCACTGAGCTTCGTCAGCGAATTCAGCGAAAAAATCTGGTAGCCTCCGCTGTCGGTAAGTATGGGACCGTCCCATGCCATTAAACGATGCAGTCCGCCGATTTTTTCGACTGCCTCAACGCCGGGCCGAAGCATAAGATGATAAGTATTGGCAAGAACCATCATGACTTGTGCCTGCTTGAGCTGCTCAGTTGTAATCCCCTTTACCGTACCGGATGTTCCGACCGCCATAAACACAGGCGTCCGGACATCACCGTGAACGGTCGAAAGCACACCCAGCCGTGCCAAGGTCCGTAAATCTTTTCGCTTTAACTCAAATCCGCTCATTTCTTATAATCGCTGTTGCACGTTCTAATCCTATTCGGCCATTACGTCGATATCAACAAAATAGCATATATATGCTTTCAAAGCCAAGACTGCTTCAAACGTCCCTGTACACCTTGTAAAAAAGGAGATTTTTTGACAATATAGTATAGTCGTCGGAGTTTGAATTACTTTATTTATACATAAAATGGAACATCCAGAAGTTTCAAAAACAACTTTAACAGGTTCCACCCAACATTATAATTTGCATTTGGGCCTTTACAGCCTGTATGGAAATCTCTTTTTATGACGGTAGAAAAGAAAAAAAAATCCACGGAAACACACTCCTCTAATATATCCAAACTTAGCCGTAAACGGCTATGGGTGTTCCGTGTTATCGCACTTGTTGTTATCCCCCTGCTTTTTTTGGGAGGTCTGGAACTTATTCTGCGGCTCTTTGGTGTCGGATATAGGACGGACGCCGTGACTGAGCGCAAACTCGACGGCCGGACTGTATGCTGCAACAATTTAAAATTCGGCTGGCGATTCTTTCCACATAATATCGCACGTGAATTTCCCGGTTTTGTCTTTGACGCTGAAAAAGCACCGGGGACATACCGCATTTTCGTTTTGGGCGCTTCTGCTGCGCTGGGAGTTCCAGACCCGGCGTACAATTTCGGACGCATCCTGGAAGTCATGCTCAGTGAAAGCTGCCCTGAAACAAACTTCGAGGTGATTACGACGGCGATGGTCTCTATTAATTCGCACGCCGTTCTGGAAATCGCGAAAGACTGTGCAAAGTATGACCCGGACCTTTTTATTGTGTACCTCGGCAATAATGAAATGGTCGGCCCATTCGGTCCGGGAACTGTGTTTTCATCCACGTCACCAGGGTTGTTCTTCATCAGGGCAAATATTGCCCTGAAATCGACACGAATAGGGCAACTGGCTGAACGGATTTTAAGCCTGGCGGCGCCGCGCGGCACCGGCCCGAAGCGATGGGACGGAATGGCGATGTTTCTTGGAAAGCAGGTTCGTCATGATTCGGCTGCCTTGGAGCCGACCTACAGCAATTTCGAAAAAAACCTGAATGATATCTGCAGGGTCGCACGCCGGGCAGGAGCTGTTGTTATTATCTCGAACGTGGGGTGTAATTTAAAAGACTGCTCTCCCTTTGCATCGCTTCACAAAGAAATGCTCAGCGAGACCGAAAAGCAAAAATGGCAGGAGCTTTACCAGCAGGGCATAGAACTTGAAATCTCCGGCGAGTATCAGCAGGCAATAGAAAATTACCTGGCGGCCGCTGAAATCGATGAGACATTTGCAGACCTTCAGTTCCGCCTGGGACGCAGTTACTGGAAAACAGGCCAATATGAAACCGCAAGAGAGCATTACCTCGAGGCTCGCCGATACGACACCCTGAGATTCCGGGCCGATGCCCGCATCAATGAAACCATCCAGTCCGTAGCGGAGGGTAAAATTGAAAAAGGTATTTACTTTGTTGATAGTGTTACGGCCCTCGAAGAGGGCAGCCCATACCACACAACCGGGGAAGAATTGTTTTATGAACACGTTCATCCAAACTTTACAGGAAATTATATTATTGCCAAGGCACTTTTCGAACGAATCAGGAACCTGTTGCCCGACACGATAATACAACATCCGGAATCCGAGTTAAGTGAAGAACTATGCGCTCAGCGCCTGAGCTATACCGCTGCCGACCGTTACCTTCTTTTGAGTCAAATCGAAACGATGGTCAGCAAACCTCCTTTTACAAACCAGCTTTACCATAACGAGTTTATTGAAAAAATCAGGCAGGAAATCGAAGAACTCAGTGTGCGTTTACAGACTTCAGGCTTAAAGGAGACCCTGGACCAATACGAACAGGTAATCAAACAAAGACCGAATGACTGGCAACTGTCCTGGCGATATGCCCTGGTATTAAGGGATGGACTAAATAATTTGAAAGCCGCTGAAGTTCAATTTAGAAAGGTCATAAAACTCTGTCCTAACAACGCTGCCGCTTACCTTGCCCTGGGACAAAACCTCCACCGACAGGGCAACTTCAGTGAGGCCCGGAAAATACTGAATCAATTACTGGACATGAAACCAAATTCAGCGCAGGGGCACTTTGAGCTTGCGCAGATTTATCGAGAACTTAAAAACTACAAAAAGGCCGTACGTCATCTGTCCGCGAGCCTGTCAGTTGAATCTGCGCTTTCTATAGAGCTTCACATCGCTCTGGCTGAGTCGTATTTTCTTTCAGGCAATGCAAATAAAGCAATAGACATACTCTACAAAGCGATGGAGAATTTTCCCGTAGACCAAACCGCACGGGCACATGCTTATCTGTGTTATATACTGGGCACTCAGGGCCAATATAAAAAGGCCATCGATGAATCCAGGCTTGCATTAAAAATCGACCCGGACACCGTGAATCAAAAAGGATTTCAAAACTATCTGAAATATCTGGAAGCGAGAGCTAAACCTTAAGCGTACATGTTTGAAAGTCGAATGGAATTATTAAAGGGCATTTTCTCGACGGAATAACCGTGGAAAAGCCTGTTCATATATTAGGAGTTTCGGGCTTGTACCATGACAGCGCCGCGGCGCTGCTCCGGGACGGAAACATCGTTTGCGCCGCGCAGGAAGAACGTTTTACACGAAAAAAACACGACCACAGAATGCCGACGCACGCTATTGAATACTGTTTGCGGGAAGGAACGCTGAAAGCAGAAGATTTGGATTACGTCGTTTTTTATGAGAAACCTTTCCTGAAATTCGACCGGCTGCTGGAAACCTATTTTGCTTATGCACCCAGAGGATTTCGGCAGTTCCTGATGGCTATTCCGCTGTGGCTTAAGCAGAAACTGCATATTCCGAGGGAACTTGATAAGGCACTGGGAGGCGGTTTTCGAGGCAAGTTCGTTTTTACCGAACATCACGAATCACATGCAGCCAGTGCTTTCTTCCCGAGTCCCTTTTCACAAGCAGCAATTGTAACACTGGACGGCGTGGGCGAATGGACCACGGCCAGTGTCGGAATCGGCCGCGATAATAAAGTCGAGATAAAATACGAGCTTCATTTTCCTCATTCACTCGGTTTGCTGTACTCGGCGTTTACATATTTTACCGGCTTTAAGGTCAACTCCGGCGAATACAAACTAATGGGACTGGCCCCGTACGGTAAACCGGTTTATAAAAACGTTATACTCAAAGAGCTGCTTGACCTGAAAGAGGACGGGTCGTTCCGGCTCAATATGGATTATTTTACTTATTGTTATACGGATGTTATGGTCGGCCGAAAGTTCGAGCGGCTTTTCGGCGGTCCTCGCCGCAAGCCGGAATCCCCGATTACACAGCGAGAAATGGACATCGCAGCCTCGATTCAGAAAATGACTGAAGAGGTCATGCTTAAAATCGTCCGTTTTGCTTATGAGAAAACCGGAATGAAAAATCTCGTCCTGGCCGGTGGTGTGGCGCTGAACTGCGTCGGAAACGGGCGAATTCTAAGGGAAGCGCCGTTTGAGAATATATGGATACAGCCCGCCGCCAGCGATGCCGGCGGTGCACTGGGAGCGGCATTGTTTGTCCATTATCAATTGCTGAACAACGCCAGGACCGTTAATGAGCAAAACGATATGCAGTCGGCGTCTCGTCTCGGACCGGCCTATTCGAACGATGATATCAGAAAATATCTGGATTCCGTCGGGGCGTGCTACCATTTCTTCGAGCACGAGGATTTGCTTCTGGACGAGCTCGTCAATGACATCGAACAGGGTAAAATCATCGGCTGGTTTTATGGTCGAATGGAATTCGGGCCGAGGGCGCTGGGCAGCCGCAGCATCATCGCAGATGCCCGCAATGAACAAATGCAGTCGCGGATGAACCGAAAGATTAAATTCCGTGAATCCTTCCGTCCATTTGCGCCGAGCATCTTGCGCCGACAGGCGTCTGAATACTTTGACCTGCCGCCGGACAAAGAAAGTCCCTATATGCTGCTGGTGGCTGACGTGCAGGAATCGAAACGGATTAAGCCGGATGGCCAGCAGGATAAGCTGTCAGGATTTGAATTGCTCAAGGCCAAACGCAGCGTGGTGCCGGGTATTACTCATGTGGACTATTCGGCCCGAGTACAGACGGTCGATGCCGAACGGCACGGACGATATTATCGTCTGCTGGAGAGATTCAGACAAAAGACAGGCTGCCCGCTTGTTATCAACACGAGCTTCAATATCCGCGGCGAACCCATTGTGTGCAGTCCGGAAAATGCCTTTCATTGTTTCCGGTCAACAAACATGGACGTACTGGTACTGGAGGATTTTGTCCTGTACAAGGATGAGCAGCCTCAAATGAAGCAAATTGAAATCGATGAGTATCTTGCTAAATTCGAATTAGATTAGGCTTCTCTTTATGGCACTGGTATCGTTAAACTTAAAACCCTCGAAAAAGCAGCTCCGTGATTTCGGACTTATTGGTCTGTGTATGTGCAGTGTGATAGGTCTGCTTCTGCTGGGGCTGGGTAAGATTCCGCCAAAGGGACTCGTCATCTTCTTCCTGATAGGCCTTGTAATGTTCGTCCTAAGCCGGGTCTCTGCCGCCTTGATAAAACCACTCTACCTGGCCATGGTGATTTTGACGTTCCCCGTCGGCTGGATTATCAGCCACCTTGTCATGGCGCTGTTTTTTTACGTCGTCGTCACACCGATTGCGGTGTTATTCAAAATCATAGGCCGTGATGAGCTTTGCAGAAAGTTCGACCCACAGGCCGATACGTATTGGATTCCATATAAGCACAAACGCTCCGCCAAAGATTACTTTCATCAGTTTTAGGAAAAATATATGTCTGAGGAAAAAAACTTCGAGCAGCTTTCAAAAGAAAAACGGCCATCTCTGATAGCCGAGTTCTGGGGGTTCCTCGGGCACAACAAAAAGTGGTGGCTGCTGCCTATCATTTTTCTCCTGTTGGTGCTGGGGCTTCTGGTCCTGATGAGCAGTTCGGCACTGGCGCCTTTTATTTATCCTCTTTTCTAAGCCGGGCCGTCGCAAGAATTTGCGATTACTTAATATATTTTCTTAATCCTCGAACCGGGATAATAATACGAAAGAATCTCTTCTGCGCTTTTACCTTTTCGGGCCATTCCCTGCACGCCGCACTGACACATACCTACACCATGGCCGTATCCTTTGCCCCGCGCAAAAGCCCATCCGGTCCCTGTCTTTTGTATTTCAAACGCCGCGCTTTTAATCTTCAGTCCGGTATGGTCGAGTGCAAGGCGAAAATCCTCGGCCCGAAGCGTATTACTACTGCCGTCGACGCCTTCGAGCTTAATCCATGTCAGACGTGTCAAGTCGTCGTATCGGCTCGGTGAAATTGCGGATATTTGTTCGATACTACCGAGCTTTTGCAGTTGCGGATATCGCTCGAACAGCTTTTTATCAACCTGGGCACAGGTCATATGAACAGTGGGCCAATTCAAAAAATCTTTTTTAGTAATCTTTAAGCAATATTTACAAGGCACGCCTGTAAGCGGCTCGAATGTATCACCAAAAACATTCCTGCTGTCTTCAGTATGGCCGGCGCAGGTCGAAGAGTAATAAGCAGGAAAAATATCTTCCGTCCTGCCGCCTCGACTCGCGTCGAGAGACGCAGAGGCAGGCCCGTCTGACTGTTCACAAACCAGCACCTTTCCTGCGGTTTCATTAATCGCCTGCCAAACGGCCGGCGTCTCTTCGCTGACCCCTCTATACATCTGGTGTGCCGCTGTTTTGCGAACGTCCCAGTGTCGGTTCGTTCCGAACCGTTGTTTTATATAGAGGCAGTACGTCCTGGCCGCAATCGCCTGGGCCTCGAGCGCCTGCGGCTCCCAGTAACTCGGCATCTCGGCGCCGATTACACCAGCCAGATACTCCTCTGTTCCAACGACGTTTACCACATCGAACGAATTGCCGTCGCCAGCCGTTATTATCTGAAGTTCACCCCTGTAGCGACGGCCGTTGAGCGTAAAAATTGAATCATCGTCCGGCGCTATCTGCAATTTAGCACTGCGACATCCCCAGCCGCCAAAAGAAATCCTGTCACTGCAAAGCTCCACACTGATGGCTTTGTCAACAGCCTCAAAATGGGCCTGCGGTAAAGTCGGCTCGTCGGCGCTCACAGAAACCGGTGCATTGCAGCTAAAAAGACACTTAGTGACATCACGTGCAAGCAGGACCCTAATCCGGGGCTGGTCCAGACCTGAAATCGTCGATGGTTGAGCAGGCTGTCCTTTTCGGCAACAGCCAAAAAGCAGAACTAATAAAATCGAGGCCGACACTGCAAGTCGGCTGATATGGATAAAGTCAGATTTAAGATGCAGGAGTTTCAAATTCGCGCCGCGATTCATCGGGCCTCATTGTACAAAATCGCAAAATGAGAACCCTACTCCAGTGTTCTCAGCGAAAGGCCGTATGAGGTAATGGCTTTTTTAATCTCATTAAGACTCGTAACGCCGAAATTTTTACAGCCCAGAAGTTCAGCTTCGGTACGGCGGGTCAATTCGCCGATTGTGCGGATATTCAGCTTTGACAGGCATTTCTTGGCCCGAACCGAAAGTTGCAGCTCCTCGACGGTTTTACTAAGCGTTCCGTCCTCGGGCTTGTCGGCCTCTTCCTCATAGTCAGCCGGCATCGTACTTTCTTCGATTGACTGACCCAGCCGCAATGACTTGGTTTCCAGAATCTGCTTGATTTCGCGAAGCGACGTTTCGCCGAAGTTTTTGTACGACAGCAGTTCCACCTCGGTAATATTGAGCAGGTCACCGAGGGTATGGATATTCATCTTCTTGAGACAATTTCTGCTGCGCACGGAAAGCTCGAAGTCGGAGATGGGCGTTTCCAGAATCTGGCTCTTGCGGGTGCGCCGCTTCTCTTTTTCCTCATCGTAATACATCGTTCGCGAGCTCTCTATGTCCTTTTTGAACAGGATTGCCCGCTGATGATTGGGATGGTATTGCAGAACTTTGTGGACGCATTGAAGCGCCCTGCCGTATTCTCTGGCGTCTTCATAGAGCACAGCCAGGTTCAGCAGGGAATTACAGTGCGCCGGGCGTGTAGAGGCGACCCGCTTGTAATAGTCTATGGCTGCATCCTCTTCGCCGCACATATCACACCGATAAGCCAGATGAAACAGTGCCTCCTGATGGTCCGGCGAAAGCTCTATGGCCTTTTCATAGTTCTCGGTTTCCTTCTCATAATCACCCATAATCTCAGCCAGTCGTCCGAGATGATAATGATAGTCGGCACTTACGCCCTTGAAATTGGCGCACTTTTTCAACTGGTCCGCCGCAGCTCCCAGTTCGCCCGCACTGCGGTAAGTCGCAGCCTTTTCAAGATTAAACCTCAGCATCTCCAGCCCAAACTTTGCGGCCTTATCGAGATTCTCTATCGCTTCGTCGTATCTTAAAAGCCGCCGCTGAGCAAAGGCCAGATATAAACACTTTTCCTTACAGTCGTCACATTTTTGAAGCTTTTCAATCGCCTCGCCTTCTCTGCCGAGGATATACAGGCCGATTCCAACAGCCAGAACCGACGAGGCCTCTGTCTTAGACATATTCTCTTCAACCTTCGCTGCGAAATTCATTCGGGCGGACTCGGAACTATTTACAATGTCGATAAGCTCATCTATCCACTCAATCGAAGGCAGTGTCCCTGAAAATAAATTTGCCTGCTGTGCGACCGCTTGTTCCATAATTACTGACTCCACATATATCAGGTTGGAAAAATCCTCTCAAAACAACCCCGCCCGGCACCGGGCGGTCTACTTTTCAAAGCTTGGTATTATACCCGCAATTACATATATTGCAACCCTCGCTCAAATGCAGACCGGACAGAGGCTGTCACGTCAGCCGGGCACGAAGCTATATGGCCCTGCCGGTCACCGGCATCCGCAAAAAGACATATTTGTCAAAATGTCTTGACAGCAGGGACTTTTTTGAGTAGTTTTCGGTGTTCAGCTGTTTAATGGAAGATGTATAATGCTTGATGGATTGATTTTTGGAGGCTTTTTGTGGCTAAAGAGTTAGCGAAGGAACTAATTAATGCAGGTGCCCACTTCGGGCATGGGGTCAGCCGATGGAACCCCAAAATGAAGCAATTCATTTACAGTAAGCGGGGAAAAATCCACGTTATCGACATCAGAAAGACACTCAAAACCCTGTTACTGGCCAAGAAGCTCCTGGTCGAAGTTGTCTCATCCGGCAAAGATGTACTATTCGTCGGGACCAAGCGCCAGGCCCAGCGAGCCGTGGAAGAAGCTGCAGCAAAGTGCTCCATGCACTACGTCAGTCAACGCTGGCTCGGCGGAACGCTGACAAACTTCCGCACCATCCGCTCCAGGCTACAAAGGCTCGAGCAACTCGAAGCTATGGCCCAAGCCGGAACACTCGAAAGCGAATCCAAAAAGCAGGCCTCCCGACTCAAACGTGAAATGCGAAAAATCAAATCCAACCTTGACGGTATCCGCAAAATGGCACAACTGCCCGGAGCTTTGGTAGCCGTCGATGCCCGAAAGGAATACATCGCCCTTCGCGAGGCAAGGAAACTCGGTATCCCGACCATCGCAATTATTGATACCGACTCAGACCCCGATGCGATGGATGTGGCTATACCCGCTAACGACGATTCAATTCGGGCGATTGATATCCTTCTGAACGAACTGGCCGATGCAGTTGCCATCGGCAAGACGATAACCCCCGCCGCGGGAACGCAGGCAAGACGACCGAGGCGGGCTCGAACCAGCCGAGGCGCACTTGCCCGCGCCGAAGAACCTGAAACGGCTACAGTCGCAGCGGCGCCATCAACGACAGTAGCAACAGAACCCTCGGCGCCATCAGCGACAGCCACAGCGGAGCCCTCGGCGCCATCGGCAACAACCGAGCAAGCTGAGCCTTCCGCAGAACCGGAACAAACCTGAACCGATGACTACAAAAACGTCTCTCGATAATAAATCCCCGAAAGAGCTTATCTGCTGTTATCGAGTAACGAGTATCGAGCATCAAGAATGATTGGAGATGAAAATGGCTGATATACCAGCAGCGACAGTGATGAAACTCAGAAAAATGAGCGGGCAGGGAATGATGGACTGCAAACAGGCGCTTACCGAATCGGACGGTGACCTTGACAAGGCTATGGAGTTACTGCGTAAAAAGGGTATGGCAACGCTTGCCAAGCGCGCCGAACGAGAGACATCCCAGGGACTCGTCATAAGCAAGACCTCGGATGACGGCAAGACAGTAGCGCTTGCATCGCTGTGCTGCGAGACCGACTTTGTCGCAAAGAGCGATGATTTCGTAACCGCTGCTGAAAAACTCGGCGATTACTGCCTTGCGTGTCCACAGGATACGGACGCTGATTCTTTAGCCGAGACGGAGCTCGACGGCAAAAAATTCAGTGAGCTCATCACGGAAACCGTCAGTAAGACCGGCGAGAAGACACAAATCGGCGACTATGCAAAATTCAAACTCGACGGCCCAGGCCTGATTGCCGTCTATATCCACTTCAATCACAAAGTCGGTACTATGGTTCAGCTCAAGACCAGCGATGACAATGTCGCCGCCGCTGATTCCATCAAGACCGCTGCCAACGATATCGCTATGCACATCACCGCAACAAAGCCGCTGGCCCTCGATAAGGACGGTATCGACGCCCGGATGATTGAAAGTGAAAAGGCCATTTACGCCGAGCAGGTCAAAGGCAAGCCGGCAAATATCATTGACAAAATCGTCGAAGGCAAGATGAAGAAGTTTTACGCCGAGAACTGCCTGCTTGAACAGCCTTTCGTCAAGGACGACTCGAAAACCGTTGCCCAGATGCTTGCCGAGGCTGCCAAAGCCGCAGGCGGCACCGCAAAAATAACCCGCTTCGCCCGCTTCGACGTAGGTTAAAAATAAAACACATGTTTGTCGTTATATTTGGCCCCCGGTTCTCCGGGGACTTTTTTTATTGACGGCATTGCTGTTTTATATATCCTGGTTCTGAAAGTCCATCTGTCACATAATTTTTCGTAAGATATATTCTTATCTTCCACTTGAATTAAATAGCCTAGTTTTTGTCTCCGTTTTGTTACCAAGCTGCTCGACTCTTAGCTATTTCTTTCGCAAAGATGATGGGCAAATTACTGGTTGGTGATAGCTGTTATGACTAAATGAATTTAGTTAACTTATGCAAAAAAGTATTTGACAAACCTGATGGGAGAGGGCATAATATTTGGTTGAATTAATTGGTTTAGTCCAGGAGATGGCAGGGAGATGTGACGAGAAGGCTCATTTCTACGCTGTTTTCCTTATTAATGGTTGACTTCTTTGATTTAGTAGTAATGGCCTTATACTGTCTAGAAGATAATAAGCCTTAAGTTTTTGCTTTTTATGAGGAGAAGGTGTGAAGAAACTTCTCATATTTCTACTGTTATTGTTCGCATTTCCTTGCGTTGGGGCTTCTGAATCACTGATCAGATCATCATGGATCCTCGAAGATGTGGCTGTTATTCTTGAGTATGATTCGATTTACGATGTTCATACACCTTATGATCCTTGTCAGCCGATAAGAAGTCAGGGAGGAGGCTTTTATACTTCCTCCATTCTTAGTGATTTAGGAACTGTGGTTGATTCTTCTCGATATAACTTTGTGCTGCTATACTCAGTCCAGGAAGTACCCGGGTGGATACATTCAGGCGGCTACAATCGTTACTTGGCAAAGAACATCGGCCGGAACAATACACTTTATGGCTCTCCTCCCACTTTTTCGGATTGGCCGAATCTTATCAGTTATCCCCACATGAATTCGATAGATTTCTTAGATCGTCCAATACTGCCTGACCGTCCTAATTATGGCAGCACTTTGACAGTGTTTCACGAAATTGGCCACAACTGGTGTGTTTATTGGTCGCAGGATTCGCCTGGTCCTCATGAATGGAAATTGGGCGACCCCGTTGCGTGGTTGGCGGCAGCTTCCTCACATTGGACTTGGGTTTGGCTGGAACCTAATATGCCCGGAATTCTATATAGTGGACCTACGAGCAATTACTTCAACGCTTTTGATTTGTATGCTATGGGATTGATGGACTACAATGAAATCAGTCAATACAGTTATCTACTGGAGGATCCCTGCTCTCCCCCAGAAGATCCTAACATCTACGAGGTAACTGTGGATGACTTGATTTACAGTCTTTCATTGGTTGGCGGTGATTTCTATGAAGGAGATGGCAAAAGAATCCCCGCAATGGACCCCAATATAGAAAATCTAACTACATTGATAGTGGTGATCAAGGAAGTGAATGAAACATTCACTCAAGAGCAGATAGACCTTGTTGTAGATCTTGCCTATGATTTGCCCGGAGATTGGAACACTGCAACGTGGGACAGGTCTTCTATAGATATCACTATTTATCCGCCTCCTCTACCTTTGATTATCTATGTAGATCAAAACGCTACTGGTGGTAATGACGGGGCCAACTGGGAAAATGCCTGTAATGATTTGCAGGACGCACTTAATGCTGCCCAAACAGAGCTTTCATTGAATCCCCAAAGGGAAATAGATATCCGGGTCGCTGTTGGAACTTACCTGCCTGATCAAGGTTCTGGTAATCGGGAAGCGACATTCCAGCTTATAAGTGGAGTTGCAGTGGAAGGTGGTTACGCTGGTATCGGGAATCCAGACCCTAATGTTCGTAATGTCCATTTGTATGAGACTATTCTCAGCGGTGATCTGGCTGGTGATGACGGGGAGGTAGCTACTCCAGAGGAATTGCCGGGTGATCCTAACCGGGCAGAAAACAGCTTTCATGTTGTTACTGCAAATGATGTCTCGGTCGAAACTATCCTCGATGGATTTGTGATTACGAGTGGAAATGCCAATGGGGGTTCTCCTAATGACTGTGGCGGCGGCTTGTACAGTGATTCAGGAAATCTGACAATAAATAATTGCACCTTTCTAAGAAACTGTGCGAGCAGCAAAGGAGGGGGAATATACACTGAGTCAGACAATCTAACAGTAAATAATTCTAACCTGAAAGAAAACTATTCAACGTCAAATGGTGGTGGACTGTATTCTGCTTATGGAACAACTGATATAGATAATTGTACTTTTGATAAAAATGCATCTTCACTTTATGGCGGTGGCGTTTATTGTTTGTTGAATAATACCACAGAAATTAACAATAGTACTTTTGAAGGAAATAATGCAAAAAGAGGGGGCGGTTTATATAACCAACTCAATGAAGCCCTAATCAGCGGTTGTAGTTTCGTTGGCAATTCCTCACTCCAGGAAGGGGCTGGTGTATATATTTATAACTGTGATACGACCTTGGAAAATTGTATTATTAGTAGAAATTCTGCTTTGTCAAACGGAGCGGGGATTTATTGTAGTAGTGGAGAGAATATCAAAATAATTAATTGTACTATCAGCTTGAATTCGGCGAGTGTTTATGGTGGGGGGCTTTATAGCTATGTAAGCAAGACTGAAATTATCAATAGCATTCTTTGGGCAAACCTTGGTCTAAGTGGGCATGAAGTAGCTGTGAGTAATGTTTCGGGGAATCAATCTATAGTGACAATCATTTATTCTGATGTTGATGGTGGACAGGAAGAAATTGAAACATATTTTGGTGGAATATTAAACTGGGGACTTGGCAACATCAATGTTGATCCATGTTTTTCTACACCAGAAAATGACGATTATCACCTAAAGTCGCAGACGGGCCGATGGGATCCTAATAGCGAAAGCTGGATTAATGATGCAGTCACCAGCAGATGTATAGATGCAGGTAATCCGGGTAGTCCTTTAGGGAACGAGTTGGATGATGCAAACAATGTTCGAATCAACCTTGGTGCTTATGGCGGAACAGCCAAGGCTTCCATGCCACCTTATGACTGGACGCTGCTGTCTGATATGACTAACGATGGCACTGTTAATCTTATTGATTATGCCCATTTTGCGGATATGTTTATCCTGAGCGAGGAACAAGTCGCTGACTTCGACCGTGACGGCGATGTTGACTTTGCCGACTTAGGCCTGTTAGTACAAGATTGGCTTCAAGAAACGAGCTGGCATTAACCGAAAACTGGCTGGCAGATAAATAGTCTTGTTCTTCGATAGATTTCTGTCTACATTTTGTTACCAAGTTGCTCGAATCTTAGATATGTTTTTAGTAATGCTGTGGGGTGATTTACTGGTTGGTGACTGGTTCTGTTATATTGACATTATAATTCATTTTTTTCTTGCAAATTTAGGGACGTGTTTTATACTAACGGCACTTATATATTCAAGGCTACCTTGGAGGAGGATAGCTGCAATATATTTCCTGAATTATCTCTTCTGAGCAGCCCACAAAAAGCCTAAATAAGTTAAATATAAACGAGGAGGCGGAAAATGGATAATAGAACAAATCTAAAGAACCAGCTTATAATTACGATATTTTTGCTGCTGTCAATGCACCTTGGGATACAACGGGCACACGCCAGAAGCGTCCCCTTTGGCGATGCCAATACAATCAACGGTGATTTTGACTATGCGACATCGGTATATGCAGCAGACGTTGATGGCGACGGCGACCTCGACGTGCTCGGAGCAGCTACTTATGCCGATGACATCACCTGGTGGGAGAACACCTCCGGTGACGGCACGGCCTGGACAGAGCACACGGTCGACAGTGATTTCGACGGGGCATGGTCGGTCTATGCGGCGGACGTCGATGGCGACGGCGACCTCGACGTGCTCGGAGCAGCTGTGACTGCCGATGCCATCACCTGGTGGGAGAACACCTCCGGTGACGGCACGGCCTGGACAGAGCACAGTATCGACGATGATTTCGACTATGCGACTTCGGTCTATGCGGCTGACGTCGATGGCGATGGCGACCTCGACGTGCTCGGAACGGCTAGCAATGCCGGTGACATCACCTGGTGGGAGAACACCATCGGTGACGGCACGGCCTGGACAGAACACACGTTAGAGGGTAATTTCAACGGAGCGAGGTCGGTATATGCGGCGGACATCGATGGCGACGGTGACCTCGACGTGCTCGGAGCTGCTCAATTTGTAGATGACATCACCTGGTGGGAAAACACCTCTGGTAACGGCACGGCTTGGACAGAGCACACAATCGACGGTGATTTCGATGGGTCGTTTTCGGTTTATGCGTCGGACGTTGATGGCGACGGTGACCTCGACGTGCTCGGAGCAGCTTTAAATGCCTATGACATCACCTGGTGGGAAAACACCTCCGGTGACGGCACGTCCTGGACAGAGCACACTGTAGACGGTGATTTCTTAGATGCGGTGTCGGTTTATGCAGCGGATGTAGATGGCGACGGCGACTTCGACGTACTTGGAGCAGCTTACTTAGCCGATGACATTACCTGGTGGGAGAACACCGCCGGTGACGGCACAACCTGGACGGAACATACTATCGACGGTGATTTCGACGGGGCGTTTTCGGTTTATGCGGCGGACGTAGATGGAGACGGTGACCTCGACGTACTCGGAGCGGCTTTAATTGCCGATGACATCACCTGGTGGAAGAACCAGAGCCGTCACTTCCCGGTATTTTTCCCAACAGAGCACATAATCGATGGTGATTTCGACGGGCCTTATTCGGTTTATTCAGCTGACGTAGATGGTGACGGCGACCTCGATATGCTCGGAGCTGCTTGGCATGCCTATGACATTACCTGGTGGGAGAACACCACCAGTGATGGTACGGCCTGGGCAGAACACACAATAGATGGTGATTTCGTCACAGCAGCTTCGGTCTATGCGGCAGACGTAGATGGTGATGGTGACCTCGATGTACTCGGAGCTGATTACATTGACGGTGTCATCACCTGGTGGGAGAACACCGCCTGCGACGGCACGGCCTGGATAGAGCACACAGTCAACGGTGATTTTGACGGGGCGTATTCGGTATATGCTGCTGACGTAGATGGTGACGGCGACCTCGATGTCCTCGGAGCTGCTAATATTGCCGATGACATTACCTGGTGGGAGAACACCTCCGATGACGGAACGGCCTGGACAGAACACACGGTCGACGGTGATTTCGATGAGGCGAGGTCGGTCTATGCGGCGGACGTAGATGGCGACGGCGACATCGACGTTCTTGGAGCTGCTAGGAATGCCAATGACATCACCTGGTGGCAGAACACCTCCGGTGACGGCACGGCCTGGACAGAGCACAGTATCGACAGTGATTTCAACGCAGCGAGTTCGGTGTATGCTGCGGACGTCGATGGCGATGGCGACCTCGACGTGCTTGGAGCTGCTTACGGTGCAGATGACATCACCTGGTGGGAGAACAACTCCGTTGACGGAACGGCATGGATAGAGCACACAGTCAACGGTGATTTCGATGGAGCCAAGTCGGTTTATGCTGCGGACGTAGATGGTGACGGCGACCTCGACGTGCTCGGAGCTGCTGCCTCTGCCGGTGACATCACCTGGTGGGAGAACACCATCGGTGACGGCACGGTCTGGACGGAGCATACTATCGACGACAATTTTTCCGTGGCGTATTCGGTTTATGCCGCAGACGTAGATGGTGATGGTGACCTCGACGTGCTCGGAGCGTCTTACAATAACGATGACATCACCTGGTGGGAAAGTAGGTGGGTCATAGCGAGCGATTTAGATGCTGATGGCGACGTGGATTCTAACGACCTTGGTGTGTTATGCGAACAGTGGCTTTTGGAGGAATTGTCGGCTGATGTCTGGCCGCAAGGCGGTGACGGTGTTGTGGATTTCTTCGACTGGGCAGAGTTCGCAAACCAATGGCAAACAACGGTTGACTATGAGAGCCTCGCTGATTTTGCTGAGCAGTGGCTAAAGACAGGAGCCAATTACTATATTGCTGACATAGCTCCTACAGGGAGCGGAGACAGATTAGTGAACATGCCTGACTTTGCTGTCCTTGCCGAAAACTGGCTGATAGGAAAATAGCTTTATTACGAATATGCTTTGTAGAAAACATTAGAAACTAACGCTCTTTTTAAAAGTAAATAAGACAATCATAAGGTTGTAAGTCAAAACTCTCAGAAGGCACTCGACGGTTCTTGACTCGTTCGTACGGGCGGCAAGAGCATTACCAAGCCGACGCTTGAATCTCGAAAAGACCGATTCAATATGCCAACGTTTTCGATAGCGGGCGGCCGGGAATCGCTGTTGCATACGCCGTCGATGCTCGCCTCCGGTACGGCCGTATTTAAGGCCCCTGTCATTGATTTGTATTACAGTCGAACGGATCCCAAGTTCTTCGCGGCAGAGCCGATGATTGTATTCAGCATCATAGCCGGAATCGGCAAGTAAAGTATCTATCGAGATGTTTCTGACTGCTTGAGTAACCGCCGGCTTAAGATAGTGACAATCAGTACTCGGTCCGGTGCTGATTACAGCAGAAGCGATTAAATGGCTTTGGTTATCGCAGACTACAGTTAGTTTTGTCCACTTGCGATATTTGTCGGTTCTGCGGCCTTTACGCTGCAAAAAATGCCTGCTGACGTAATGGTTTTCCATGCCGGTTGAGTCGACAGAGCAGACATGAGAGACGCTGGATTTGATCAGACGGCAGTTTCTGGCATAATCGAAAATCGCCGCAAGCAGCCCCTGGAAGATGTTTTTTTTAGCATCCTCTGCTGAGCTTTTTGCAGTGTGGTAAAGTGCGGAAGCTTCTGCAGAGCCAGAGCATCCTTGATATTTTGATGCTCTTGCAGAATCCTGATTATGCCGCGGTAGTCGGTCTTGAAGAACTGACGAAGTGTCAGTATCGCAAACACCTGGGCCTGTGTAAAATCGTGTCGGCTGCGAAGGTCTGAATACTGAGGTAAGGCTTGTTGAGCCGTTTTTAATGCAATCTTCGCCAAAACCAGAGGCGATTTGGTCATAGCCGGTCGCTTTGCCATTTTGGAATCCTTTCCGGTATTGGCAGTGTTTTCGTTGTCTATTATTATTCATCGCCATGACTTAAGCCTTTTGATTAGTCTTTTCTACAAAGCATTACGAATACTAAAATCAAATGGTTGAAAGTCAGTTCTCTGTTAGTCATCTTAAAAGCTGCAAGAACTGGCTCACCGCTTTGTTTTTATCAAAGCTTAATTTCACCAGATTATGCCCCGTCAGGGGCCCCAATGTTTGTACTCTGTCTTCTTAGCCTTCCTGCGCCCTTCTGCACTTGTACACTTTTTACCTTGACAGTACTGTCACGGCCGAGAATAATAGCCGGATACGGGAGACGAAACAATGGCCCAGAGCAAGTACAACCGAGTCCTGCTGAAAATAAGCGGTGAGAGCTTCTGTAAGCCGGGCGGATTCGGTATCGACGGCGAGCCGGTCAATTCAATTGCCCAGACCATACGTAAGATACGCACCTTCGGCGCACAGGTGGCTGTCGTCAATGGGGCCGGCAATTATATCCGAGGCCAAATGTTCGCCGAAAAAAGCGGCATACCGAGAAATACAGCCGATTATATGGGCATGCTCGCTACTATTATCAATGCCTGTGCTTTGCAGGAGATACTGGAAAAGCTCGGCCAGCCTACGCGGGTATGCAGCGCCATCGAGGTCTCGGCCATCTGCGAAAAGTTCATTCGCCGCCGGGCACTGCGTCATCTGGAACAGGATAGGGTCGTTATACTCGCCGGCGGCACCGGAAATCCATTCTTTACTACCGACACCTGTGCGGCACTGCGGGCATCCGAGCTGGACGCGGATCTGCTGATAAAAGCGACTAATGTTGACGGCGTTTATAGCGACGACCCGCACAAGAACCCCGACGCAAAACTTTATGACAGATTATCATACGCCGAGGTCCTGGAAAAGAACCTGCGGGTAATGGACCATTCGGCAATCACGCTGTGCAGGGACAATAACATCCCGATTATGGTGCTCAATGTCTTCAAGGCCGACAATATTACACGGGCTGTTTGTGGCGAAAAGGTCGGCACCCTCATTTGTTAGGTCGGAGAGAATTTATGCCGGTAAAGCGAATCACAGATGATAGTACAAGTAAAATGAAAAAGGCCCTTGAAGTGCTGCATGACGAGCTAAAGGGACTGCGCACAGGAAGGGCATCGACCGGACTGGTGGAAAACCTCCGCGTCGAATACTATGGAACGCTTACCCCGCTCAAACAGCTTGCCACGCTGGCTGCACCACAGGCCGACACGATTATCATAAAACCTTTCGACCCCGCCTGTATTAAAGACATCGAAAAGGCCATCAAGGCAAGCGACCTGAGCATCGCGCCGCTGGTCGAAGGAAAAATTATTCGCCTTAATATCCCGCCGCTGAGTGAAGACCGCAGAAAACATCTCGTCGCACAGGCCAGGCAGCTCGGCGAGCAGAGCAAAGTCAGTATCCGCAATATTCGTCGTGATGCTATCAAGCACCTGGAGACCGAGCAGAAAGAAAAAGCAATCACCGAGGACGACCTCGAAAAGGGCAAAAAGCACACCGACGAAATTACCAGGGAATACACCGACAAAATCGACCAGATGGTCAAGCACAAGTCCGACGAGATTCTGCTCGATTAACCCGGATGTTTCACCGCTAAGCACGCAAAGACCGCAGAGCTCATCGCAGATTTTATTTAACCGATTGAAAATTACATCATTTCTTTTCTCTGTGTACTCAGCGGTCTCTGCGGTTAATGAAAAAATGGGGTCAAACCGAAAACTGTCCGTAGTGTATCAGCTCAATGCCCCCCTCGTGCAGATACTTTTTGGTCCTGTCATCACAAAGGGCCTCTAATTCGGCTTTGCGATTCATCTTGAACAGTTTGCCCGAATCGGCTAAATCATCACTGGTCGCCGGATGTGTCATTAGTTCAGCTGTCTGGGTTGTGGTGTAAAGGCTGACCGCCTTGAAAAAGTTTGTGTCTATCCTTCCGATATGAGTCAGGCCGTAAGTCATTTCTGTCCTGAACAGCTCACTGTCATACAGGCGATTATATCCCGCCATCTTCCGCAATTGTGTCGCTCTCCGCTTCCCTTCGGGCGTTGATAACGGCCAGGGTACATTAGAAAGAGCGGCAGGCTCCCGGCAATATCGAACAGCAGGTATATCGAATCTCTTGGCCAGAGCACAAACCACAGGGTAAATCGCTGGGAAAAAATGAATGTGCTTGTGTGAATCGAGATGTGTCGGATGCAAATCGCTGTCAATAAGGCGTTGTATCTGGGCGCTCATTTCCACCTTAATTGCCTTGCGAACCTCATGACAAAACGTCGCCAGAAAAGCAAGCGCTCGAGGCGAATATCTGAAGTTGCCTGCCGAATCGACCAGGCAGCGTACCCGCAAATCGTCCGAGACCGGCTTTGATTGGAACAGATTAAGGTGAACCCCGACTCCAAGACGAGGCAGCCGCTTGGCAATAATAACCGCCTCTTTGAAGTGAGGCATATTGGTCATCAAAGTAGCACTGGTTAGGACACCATTGATATGCGCTTGTTCCACGGCCTCGTTCACCTGCGGCGATAAGCCGAAATCGTCAGCGTTTATTATGAGTCTCCTGGCCATAGACCCCAAAGTTTAAGAAGGCCCGGCCCGCCGGTCAACGGCTTTCTCAGGGCCGGTTACCTGCTAATCCATAGACAATAAAACCAATCGCCAGAGCCAGAGCACCTGTCGCGTGAAGAATTATAGTACGGGCGTTTACGCGAAGGTCTCTGGCTTCAGTCAGATTCTTCGTATTGGCAAGTGCGAAAACATTGATTCCCAGAGGGAGTGTCAGCAGATAAGCGATAGCTGCATAAAACATAATCCTATCAGAAAATAGCGAAGCTGCAGCGATTAGATAAGTCAAACTCAATGCGGCACGATAAAGGACAGCACAGGGCGACACACCAAAACGAATAACGAGCGTCTTTTTGTCCACGGAGGCGTCGGGGCCGATGTCGGGAAATTCGTTGATAAGAATTATCAGAAATATGAGCAAAGCCGTAATAAATGCGGCAGGTAAAACGTGATAATCAACCCGGCCTGTCTGCAAATAATATGAACCCGTCACGGGCAGGATACCAAAGAGAAAACCAATCGTTATCTCGCCTAAAGTTCGGTAGCACAGCTTAATCGGCTTTGCTGTATAGAAAAATCCGCCGAGCATACCCGCAAGGCCGAGTATTAAAATGAAAAGGCTGCGGGTCAGTATGATTATGACAATTCCGAGCGCCCCCCCTGCCGCGAGCAGGATAATGGATTCCAGCAATGTTGCTTTTGCCGACAGAATACCTTTCTGGATAAACCGGCTGCCGCCGGAAAACGGCGTTGGATTTTTATTGGCGGGGTCGTTACCTGAAATGTGGTCATAGTAATCGTTGGCTACGTTAGCGCCGCTATGTAGCAGCACCGTTGCAAACAATGCAAGAAGGAAAAGAGAAACAGAAAAGGTGTCGGCCGCTGCGAAACCCAGGGCTGAGCCGACTAATACGGGCGCCGCACTGGCCGTCAGGAACGCCGGCCGGGTCGCAAGAAAATAAACACAAAGCCTTGATTTCGTTGAGCTGTCAGGCAAGCGGCGAAACCCCTTGAAAACATGATAATTTCTTGACAATGTCATAGGCCGCGGAAGGCCTGGCCAGCTTTCGGGCCTTTAGCTGCATCCGGGCGAGACGCGGTGAATCGCCGAGTAATCTGTCTATTTTATAAGCCAACACCGGCCAGTTGTTGCACTTTATCGCTACACCTTCTTCAAGAAGATGGTCGGCGTTACGCTGCTCCTGACCGGGTATAGGGTCAACAATAACAAAGGCCAAACCTCTGGCCAGGGCTTCCGAAGTTGTCAAACCGCCGGTCTTGCCGAGTATCAGGTCAGAGGCCGCCATATATGAATCCATCTGGTCCGTATATCCCACCGACTGAAATCGGATTGATAATTTGGACGGAATATTCTTTATGGCCTTATCCACTTTTTCTTTGAGTTCTTTATTCCTGCCGCAAATCACTACAACCTGCGCCGAATTTTGCATCTTTAACAGCGATTGAATTATCTTCTCCACAGGACCCATGCCGAATCCGCCGGCTGAAATCAAAATGGTCGGCAGTTCCGGTTCCAGTTTATGCAATCGGCGCATCTGTATCTTGTCTTTGCGTTTTGAGAATACCGGGTCGATGGGAATACCAGAGACAGTGATTTTCTCCGACGGGACCCCAAGCTCGGCAAGATGGACCTTAGTTTCGTCAAGAGCTACAAAATAGTGCTCAAAGTGGCGACACAACCAGAAGGCGTGAAGGTCAAAATCGGTGACGACGATAGCCTGCGGGGTTTTGATTCTCAGCTTTTCCTTAAGCCACGATATGATTTCGGCAGGCAAAAAATGCGTGCATACCGCAATGTCCGGCCGATATTCCTCGATCATTTTCACAAACGGCCGTGTGTTGAGCTTGTCGAAAGCCAGTCGATGTCGCTGGTTCCGCCAGGGTTTGTCGTAATGTTCGTACAGCCAGCCGAACAACGCAGGCGTGTTATTCACTACGTCAATATATGCCTTCGAGTAAAGCTGGTGAAACACTCGATTTGTATATTGCAGCACGTCGATATTTCTTACTTCGCCGGCGGCTTTTAATTCCAGGAAAGCTTTTTCAACGGCATCTGCGGCCCGTAAGTGTCCCGCCCCCGCCGATGCCGATAATATAAGGACTCTGTTGAGCATTATATCCTCTCTCCTCCCGGTTTCATCTAATGAGGAGCGGTCGATTCTATACGTTGTATTTTAGGCCCGAGTTTTTCGCCGGCATAATTGAACGACTTAAAAAATAACAACAGGAACGTAACCAGCGTGATGATTAAGACGATAGCTGTGACCCAGTGGTGAGGCCGAAATCTCTTCAACGTAGGAGCAAAAGCTATTAGCCCGAATAGTGCGGACAAAACAACTATTGCGTCCCAGCTCGCCCTCTGCCAGTAACCCCCACCCAGATGTATCCACATCCCGAATTCATCAAACGTAAGCGCCATAGCTACGCCGTAAATACCCGCCCAAATGCTCAGCTTCCTCCCCTCAGGCCGCCGGAATATCATATACGCGCCCACCGCCGACAGCAAAAAAATACCATAATTGAGATGATGAATATGATTGCCGTGAAGATGCATATACAAATCCGGTATCGTGCGCGACATAATCAGAAATACAACCACCCTGGCCGACATAAATGTGAGCAGAAAGGTCACAAGTACAATCCTGGCCAGTTTTCTCGTCCTTCCGGAAAACTCCTGTTTGCTTTGGTTGGTATCTGCCATCATCTCACCTATACTACAATACCAAATCCGCCTTGCAACTTTTCTTTTTGTGGTGAATTAAGATAGCCGCGGAGGACACAACTTGTCCCGATGTCGTTTATCGGGAGAGCATACAGAGAAATGAATAATCCGTGTTAATCAGTGTAACCTGTCCTGAGCAAGCGAAGCGCGTCGAAGGAATCAGCGTCTAAAAATATTTGTGTAAATTCGTGTTAATTCGTGGATAATTTTCCTGATTATGTTTCTAATTCTTGCCCAGCGGGTCAATGGCTTGGTGTCGTCACCGAAATTCTGATACGCAAACTCGCCGTGATATTTCCTCGCCGCTTTATCGTAAGCCTTGGCCGCTTCGATTTCCGACTCGAAGTAACCAAGAGAAATTCCTTTCTTGTCGACGTGTATCATTACCCGCCAGCGGTTACTTCCACGGTAGCGTGAAACCCCTTTATACTTCGAGGTTTTACCCTTATGACCGCGACAATTTCTGCTATTCTGTCGTTGTGTCGCCAGCCGAAGATTAGCCCTTCTGTTGTCCGTTGCATCTCTGTTTTTATGGTCAACGATTAATTTAGACTTGGGATTAGTTAGTTTTGAGTCCAATTCGGATTGCATTATTTGACGATGCATGTAAACGAGAGAAATGGCGTTACCTTTTTGTATAAATCGAGCCGCAGCACAAGAGCGGGAAGTTCTACAAGCCCACCATGTATATTTGCTTATTTCGTGAAAGTCTTTTGCATCGACCTCCGCGTATTTGTCCGGCAGCAGCCGGACACGCCGGTATGTATGGTCGTACCAGAACCATCGCCAGACTAACACAGGCCAGACAATAAGCTTATCGAGCCATCGGGGAATATCAATTGACAGACGATAACGAGGCACGCCCTGAGGATTCCAGAATTGGGCACTTATCACTTATGACATGTGACTTATGCTCTTGTGCACTTGTGGACTTGTTTCTCGCTTCTGCTTGTTGATACGACCTGTGCCTTCTGGCACTACGACCTTGCCCCTCCGGGGCCTAACGGCCCACGGTGCTGTGAACCATTATCTATTTTAACCAACTACTTAACTTTTGTCAAGTGTTTTCTTGAAATTAAACACGAAAATCTGAAAATAGCCGTTATTGGCCTGAAAACGAGGATTTCGCCATATCTCACCGGAATTTTTTTCTACTACTCAACTGCTCCCTTGTTCTAATGCTCCATTCCGCCATAAGCCGAATTCCCCCTTGTCTTTGACCGGAATTGGGAGCATAATGCAATCAACTAGAATCGAGGAAATACTATGATACGGAGAGCGAAATGATTATGATTTTAAAATGGTTCCAAGAAAATCACGCTTTTATCCTAACATGTGCAACCATAGTACTCGTTATTATTACTTTTTTTTATTTGATTGAGACAAGATCAATACGAAAAATAGCCGAAAGAACATTTCTTGCTGATACTAATCCAAAAGTTTTCATACAAGAAATTATCCCAAAGCCTCGCTTTAAAGAAGAGTCAAAATCAATAGAGGTCTCGCTGATTTTTAAAATCAAAAACGCTGGAAAAACCGAAGCCACAGATGTTGCTGTCGACTACTATATTCGATCCGAAGATGTAAATAATCATACGGGGAAAAAGACCATTAGTGGAACGGTAGGACCAATACAGTATTTATTTCCAGCACAAGAGTTTCTACAAGAAACAAAAATGCTAGTCGTAACTCTTAATGCTAACCAAGTGGATATAGTCAAGCAATCTATAGAACAAAAGAAGCCTCTTATAATTAAAAAAGATACGTATCCCTCACTAGTATGTAACCTTGAGTTGTCTTATTTAGATCAGTCTGTCAAAAGAATCACATATCCGTACGATTATGAATATTTATTTCATGAAAACAAATTAGTTGATAAAAATAGAAATTCTAACGACCACTTAAACCTGAATAGTAAATAAAATCTCAAGAAGATGCAATGAAAACTAAAACAATGCGCTACATTTTTAAATTTTGTGTTGTGATTTTGCTTTTTGCATTTTAACTTTTAACTTAATTTTAAAATCCGAGACAAATAAAATCGCCAGAAACTGTCCGTTTGATATATTACAGGGAAAATGACAATGACCGCCCGCAATAAGACATATACAATAGAACAAAGATTGTACCCGTTTATCATGATTGCCCTTATTTGCCTGGGAATGGGTTGTAGCCATAATCTCGGCAGGCTCCGGCCCATGTCCGAGATTTTACAGCAGGAGCAAACGCCAATCGAAATTTCACTTTGGGACTGTGATGACTTCGACTCTGCCGGCAAGCCGGTCAATCCGAAGATGATCCACAAAATACAGCAATCCGAAAATATCCACTTAATGATGCTGGCACTGGACACCCTTAGAATGGAATGCTGTGCCGCTTGTGCCGTTGGAAATCTTATCTGCTTCAGCTACCCCAATGGAAAAACAATATGTACAGACATCAGCTATGACCGACCAATCTTTGGAAACAGTTTCATAGATGAATCCGGGCAATTAGAACAGGCCTTGTCGGTCGCAGGAGTGTTACCAAAATCCACATCTGATTAGTTCCTGAACTGCTGTATCGCTTAGATGGAAATAAAAAATCCACGTTACCTGTCCTGAGTTTGTCGAAGGAATCCGCGGTTCCAGTCAGTTAATTCAAAATTTAACATTAAAAATTCATAATTCGCCCTTAGGCGACTTCCCTGCCAACCTGTCATCATGACAGTCACTATAGATAATTCTGTACCCTACCCCCTGCTTGTCCAGCGTAGTCCCGATATGTTCTGTCAGGACGAAATCGGATACCCTATTTTTTCACTCGTTTTTGACCGTTCGTAAACCACCACGAGCATTTGAAATGATGTACAAAGGCGCAAAAACAGGCATGAAGCATTCGGAGCCAAATACGATTCATAAACCACTAAACACTAATTAGTATCGTATAAAAAACGAACATATCACCAATAATATGTCACTTATAATAAAAATCCACTTGCAATCTGGGCGGAGCATGTTACACTTTTTTCACTGATTTCAAGGACACATGGAGGAGATGCCAGGGATGTGCATGGCAGCAGGTACGTGTCGGTATACCGAAGGAACTGGGGAATTCCAACACCTCCATTCAGCTGATAAAAACAATAATATTAAAAACGCATGTCTTTTGCGCAAATAATCTAATCATTTATTGAAAGGGTAGGAAGATGAAACAACCAAAAACTCATCCCAGCTTCAGAGTCATCCTGTGCTTATTGACACTTTTTGTCAGTATCACAGCAGCCGAACCTTTAGGAACAGTCTTTACCTATCAGGGACATCTCTATGACAACAACGATGTCGCCGACGGGCTGTATGATTTCCAGTTCAGGCTCTACGATGCAGACGTTGGTGGAAACCAGTTAAGCAGCGATGTGAATGTGCCGGATTTGGATGTAATAGACGGCTACTTCACAACGCTCCTGGATTTTGGAAGTGGTATTTTCGATGGCAATGCAGTTTGGCTGGATATTGGTGTTCGCCTTGGAGACATGAACGATCCAAATATTTATTCAACTCTTCAGCCGAGACAGAAAGTTACGCCGACACCTTATGCCCTTTACGCAAAAAATGTGCAAAACCCAGGCAGCGACAGTGACTGGACAATATCAGACGGCAATATGTATTCAGCCGTCTCAGGCAATGTCGGAATCGGGTCAAACAGCCCATCTTATAAATTGGATGTCGCAGGACCGGTTAACCTAAACAAAGGGTCAACCGGGATAGCGTTGCTGGTGGATGGAACTGAAGCATTGTGGTACGACGGGACGTACTTTAGCTGGGGCTTCGGAGGCCAGAGAAACTATTTTGCCAATCATGTCGGCATCGGGACGACAAGTCCAACAGCCACCCTTCATGTAATAGAACCATCAGGAGGAGACCCCGCGATTAAGATAGAAGGCCTATTGCCAGGGGTCAACCCGGGGATACAGTTGGTCGAAGATAATGGTAAATACGCGAGAATCATGTTACGCGAATCTCTCGGTGATGTGCTTCAATTTTGGACGGGAAGTGTTGAAGCTGTAACGATTCAGCAGAACGGCAATGTCGGCATCGGAACAACCAATCCTACTGAAGCAATATTGGTGGTTGACCCAGCTACGACACAAACAGGAATTTACATTCACGGAACCAATAGTTCTGAGATAGAAATGGGCTCCGGTACTGCAAATATTTACTCTAATGGCCCTTTTTATTTAGGGCCCCAGACAGATAATGATCTGCGCTTTGTCACCCAGGGTGTTACGAACACGAAAATGGCTATCAAAAATAATGGTGATGTCGGTATCGGAACAATCACTCCGGCTACTAAGCTTTCTGTAATCGGAGCTGTACGAGGCGCCTATGATTCCGGTGAAACAGAGTACGTGGAAATGGGCCACGGAGGAGGTAATGGCTATCTCAACTGGTTTGGTGACGGCAACCTGGACTTTAGATACAACAGCTCAACGTTAGTTTCGATTCAGCAGGACGGCGATGTAGGCATCGGCACGTCAACTCCAAACAGTCAGTTAGAGGTGGCTGGGACAGTTGAAGCGACAGCGTTTGTTGGAGACGGCTCAGGACTTACTGGCATAATTACATCTGAAACAGACCCAACCGTGATAGCAAGCGTCAAGGATGGAGTCTCCTGGAGTGAGGTATCATCTATCCCGGCAGGTTTCGCAGACGGAATTGATAACGTTGGCGGGGGTGATAATGATTGGGCATGGTCCAGTGGAAGTGGATTAACAGGTGATTTACACCGAAGCGGTAAAGTCTGTATAGGGACTACCGCCCCCGCAGCAGCGCAATTTACTGTTGATTCCAGCTATCTTTATGGAGGATACTATACGGCCGATTCGTTAGGTAATACAGTACACGCCATACATGCGGAATATACCGGTACAGGTAATTATGATGCCAAAGCAGTTTATGGCAGATCAGTTCCGCAAGATTTTTATGGCTATGGCGGCTATTTTGTAGGTGGAGGGACGGGTGTTTACGGAGAAGTTTTGCCTACAGGAAGTGCCACCTATCGTGGAGTTGAGGGTAAAGTTGATGGCGGCTCGGGCAATAATGAAGGCGTTTTTGGTGAAGCACTTGGCTCGTCGGGTACTAATTATGGCGTTATTGGGTATGCCCACGACGGGACTACCAACTATGGCGTTTATGGAAGTGCAGGAACAACCGGTACGAATTACGCCGGTTATTTTGAAGGTAGAGGCTACTTCAGCAATAACGTCGGCATCGGCACGACGAGTCCACAAAGAAGTTTACATGTAAGCGATGTGATGCGGTTAGAACCGAGAGCAACAGCGCCATCAAGTCCATCTGAAGGCGACATATATATGAACAACACAACGCATAAGTTGATGGTCTATGATGGAACTACCTGGCAGGCGTGCTGGTAATTAAAGGAGCTATCAAATGAATACTCTAAAAATGAAATGGCTTGTGCTGTTTGGTATTACTGCCATGATAACTTTTGTGTCACCTGTATTGAGCGATTACGAAATCCCTTGGCATACGATTGATGGTGGTGGCGGAACCAGCAGCGATGCGACTTATATACTTATCGACACGATAAGCCAGCACGACGCTGCATATTCATCTGGTGACGATTATGAATTGCTTGGAGGCTTTTGGCCGGGCGAACCTTTATGTTTCGTGGAGTTTGAGGACTTCGCCAGGTTTGCTGAACACTGGCTCGATTCAGGTTCTGACTTGTCAGGTGACCTGGACGGTAACAATGTTGTGGATATTGAAGACCTCGACATGTTCGTCTACCAGTGGCTCTACTATTGCCCATTCAACTGGCCATTAAAATAAAATTATATTCAGTACAAACGTAGAAGTTTAGTTGAATAAACGAAGGCTAAAGTTGTGCCTGTTCGTTACAGTGTTAATTTATATCCTCTGTGGCTGAAACATATCAAATCTCGTCGCGTAGCGACTCTACAACTCATAATTAAAAACTTAAAATTCATAATTCGCCCTTAGGCGACTTCCCTGCCAGCCTGACTGTTTGACTGCCAGTTTATGCAGGCCTGCCGGAACGACACCTGCCGTCCCTCCGCCACTTAACTCCTTGTGCCCTAAGCACTTATGCACCTGTGCCCTTTAATATCTGTCTTTGGCACGAGATTTGCGAATAAATAAGAGCAATGGTAGCCGTACAGAGACAATTCAAGCAGATTAACGTGCTGGCCAGTGCCGCCGACTGGGCCTGGCCGCTGGCGCAGAGGGACCTGTTCCGGCCTCGCGGAATCAACCTGCTTATGGCCACCGGAACTGATGAGATCACTAATATACTTCGCAACCGACGCATCCAGGCGGCAATTATCGATACGGATTCGGAAAGAGCCGGATTTGCAATGATAAAGGTCATCCGTATGGACTATCCGATGGTCCCGTTCATAACGCTATCCAGCAGAACGAAAACAGAACTGCTGGACAAGGCCTTGCAGCTCGAAGTGTTCGGCGTTGTCGATAAACCCGTGGATATGGAGATACTTCGCGAGCTTCTGAACAGGTTGTTTATGAAAAAATACAACAGCAGTATTTTTTCCTGAATGTTGAATTCTTAATTTTGAATCGAATACTTTTTTAGAAGGAGAAAAGGCGATATGAAGATTAAACCATTATCTGACAGGGTTCTGGTGCAGCGGCTCGAGGCCGAGACCAAGACGGCCGGAGGAATCGTATTACCCGACAGCGCAAAGGAAAAACCGCAGCGAGGCAAAATAGTTTCCGCCGGGCCCGGCAAGACGCTCGAAGATGGGAGCATTAAGAAGATGCAGGTGAAAAAAGGTGATACCGTACTGTTTACCAGCTATGCCGGTACGGAGGTGAAAATCGTCGATAAGGAGCATCTGATTATGAGCGAATCGGATATCCTTGCGGTAATCGAAGACTAAATTAAAAGTAAATAACCACGCTCTTACGGACGTGGCATTTTTCGGGACGAGCTAAAGCTCGCCCGACTTTGTCGGGTACTTCCATCTACGCCCTTACGGACGTAGTATTACGAAGGAAGAATAAATCGTTGTTCACTGATGTTCGAGCATCGAGCATCGAGTATCCAGTATAAGGAGAAACGAAACAATGGCAGCTAAAAAAATAGCTTTTGGTGTTGACGCTCGTGCGGCGATTCGCCAGGGTGTAAGGAAACTGGCCAAGGCGGTCAAGATAACGCTTGGGCCTTGCGGCAGGAACGTGATTCTGGAAAAATCCTTCGGCTCGCCGACGGTCACAAAAGACGGTGTAAGCGTGGCCAAGGAAATAGAGTTGGAGGATTCCTATGAGAATATGGGCGCCCAGATGGTCAAGGAGGTGGCTAGCAAGACCTCGACGGTAGCCGGCGACGGTACGACAACGGCGACCATTCTTGCCGAAAGCATCTTCGAGGAAGGCCTAAAGAACGTTACCGCCGGCGCCAATGCGATGCAGCTCAAGCGCGGAATCGAAAAGGCCGTCGAAGCGATAGTCAGCGAATTGGCGAAGATGAGCATCAGCGTCGATTCGAGCAAGCAAATCGAACAGGTAGCGACGTGCAGCGCGAATCAGGACGTGGAAATCGGCAAGAAGATGGCTGAGGCCATGGATAAGGTCGGCAAGGACGGCGTCATTACGGTCGAGGAAGGCCAGTCACTCGAAACAACCGTCGAGCTCGTAGAAGGGATGCAATTCGATAAGGGGTATCTGAGTCCGCACTTTATTAATAATCTTCAGAATATGACGGTCGTGCTGGAAAAGCCTTATATCCTCGTGCATGAAAAGAAAATCAGCAGTATTAAATCGCTGGTGCCGCTGTTGGAAAAAATAGCAAAGCAGGGTAAGCCGCTGCTGATTATAGCAGAAGACGTCGAAGGTGAGGCACTGGCGACGTTAGTAGTCAATAAGCTTCGCGGCGTGCTGCAGTGCGCGGCGGTCAAGGCGCCGGGGTTCGGCGACAGAAGAAAGGCGATGCTGCAGGATATAGCTATCCTTGGCGGCGGACAGGCAATATTCGAGGACCTTGGAATCCAACTTGAAAATATAGAACTCGGTCAGCTCGGCAAGGCCAAAAGGATTACTATCGATAAGGAAACCACTACTATTATCGAAGGGGCAGGGACCATCGATGAGATTAAGGCGAGAATCGAGCAGATAAAGATGGAAATCGACGCAACGACCAGTGATTATGATATCGAAAAGCTGCAGGAAAGACTGGCAAAACTGGCGGGCGGCGTGGCCCAGATTCATGTCGGGGCGGCGACCGAGGCTGAGATGAAAGAGAAAAAGGCACGGGTCGAAGATGCACTGCACGCCTGTCGGGCGGCGGTCGAAGAAGGAATACTGCCGGGCGGCGGAGTAGCGATGTTAAGAGTCTTGCCCGCGCTGGATAAAATCAAGACCAGCGGCGATGAGAAAATCGGAGTCGATATCGTTCGGCGTGCGCTGGTTGCTCCTATTAAACAAATCGCGGTAAACGCGGGGCTGGACGGGTCGATTGTCGCACAAAAGGTTATGGAAAGTACGGACAAAAACTTCGGATACGACGCCCTGCGAAAAGAATACGGAAATATGATTGAGTTCGGCGTGATTGTGCCTACGAAGGTCGAACGGGCAGCTTTGCAGAACGGTGCGTCGATTGCGTCGCTGCTGCTGACGACCGATGCGATTGTCAGTGAGATACCGGAAAAGAAAGAGGCGCCAGCGATGCCGCCTGGGGGCGGCATGTATTAAAAACCGTCGCTTGTCGCTCGGCCCTCGGCCCACGGAAGGAATTAAGGTATAGGGCGTGAAGCGTGTATTGGTTCAAACTGGATATTGGTAATTGATGGGCGGGCCTTGTGGTGAGGCCCGCTTTTGTTTATCGCGGATTGTTTCACCATGAAGGACATGAAGAACACTAAGAGGTTCAACCACGGATTTTCGCAGATTTGTTTTTAGACACGGATTGACACTGTTTATATAAAATTAACCGCGGATTTCGCGGATGTGCGCGGATTTTTCAAAATAGAAATTAACCACGAATGGACACGAATTATATAGCCACAGAGCACACAGAGACCACAGAGATTTTTTTAACCACGAATTTTTTTAGACACGGATTCCTTCGACATGGTTCGACTCCTTCGACAGGCTCAGGACAGGTCTGCTCACCACAGGTTGCTCAGGATAGGTAACACTGATTGTTTCACCATGAAGGACATGAAGAACAAGAAGGGAATTTAACCGCGGATTCTGAGGATTAACACGAAACGACACAAAGTTATTTTTTATCCGCGGATTACGCGGATTTACGCGGATTTTCAAAATAGAACTTAACAACGAATTGTACGAATTAATAAGAAAGAATTTTGATACGGATTAACACAGATTTTTTTTCACCGCAGAGAACGCAGAGAAATAGAATTACGAATAACGATTGACGAATACGATTTACGAAAGACCAAAGACTATGTTTAACCGCGGATTACGCAGATTACACGGATTATAGCTTGGCTGGGCGTTCTTCGAACGGCCTGTGCATCAAAATACTAAGGCCTTTCCTGAAGCCAGCTTCGTCAAGACCTTGCGTTTTTGCTACCACAACTTCGTTGTTATGCCAAGCAAAGAAAACAGATGCCAGATGCTGGATGCTATATGCTGGTTTTTATTTATTAAACAGGGATTTGCATAATATCCTTTATGAAGTTAGAATATCCGGCAGGGAGAGTGAATTGAATTGAGAATTAAGAATGTAGAGGTGAAAAAACAAGCCACAGAGCAATTGAATTTCGAATGTAGAATTATGAATGTCGAATTGAATTGGAACCGCGGATTATCCCTTCGGCATGGTTCGACTCTGCTCACCACGGGCTGCTCAGGGCAGGCACGGATTACAGAAATTGACCAAAAAGATTTGCGCCATCGACCGCGATATTATTATATGTAGGGCAATAAAGGTATGGCAGTTGCAAAAACAATCCTAAATAAAATAGATTCAAAACCACTTAGTGATTCTTTGAGTAAGGCATTAAGGTTGAGTCAAAAAATACATTCTAAAGATTTTGAAAAATGGTGCAGGTTGGAACTTGGTGGTTATTTTGATTCTAATTTGGCAATGGATGAAAATGTTATCGTCCCTGAATATCGTACAGTTGTCGGGCAGCATTACGATTATTATGGAAGACCTCTAATTTTAAAAGAAGACCTTTCATTTGTGAATGAAACTCGTTTGCGTTATGGAGTGCTGCAACTTGAGAATCTTTTCAATGCACGTGATACAGTTGTTATGCATGATTCGCATACGTGTTCTTTAATAAAACAACATTTAAATGTCGAGGTTCATATATTTCGTTTTAGCTCCTCAAATTTATTGAAAATTCTGACATCAATAAAGATACAATTGTCTGATTGGCTAATGAGCATTTCAGATGTTGCTGGAAAAGATAACGGCTGTCTCGATGAAGATATAATTGAATTAAAACCAAATATCTATGGAATCGGAATTGATTTAAAGGCCCTGTGCAGAAAATGGAAAGGGCTTTTCAAGAAAGAATAGTTGGGGCCTAACTTGTTTGTACATGCGGAATCATTTAATAAAAGAGATTGGACGAGCCTTTTAAATGGTTATTGATAACTGATAATTGTTACCGATTGCTTGGCAAAATGACAAGGGTAAACTCCGGCGGATAAATATTGAATCTCTTATATGATTAATTTTGGAATAACAGAACGGAAAAGACAGGAGCTTGAGCAGCGGATGGGTAACTGCAATCTTCTTGAGAGTGATATTGAAGAAAAATTCGTTCGAAGCAGTGGAGCAGGAGGACAGAAAGTGAATAAAAGTTCTACCTGTGTGCATCTAAAGCATATTCGGAGCGGGCTGGCGGTGAAGGTTCAAAAGAGCCGCAGCCAGGGACTGAACCGTTATTATGCGAGAAAGCAAATGTGTGAACTGCTGGAGAATAAATTACTCGGAAAAGAAAGCCCGGAAGCAAAAAGAAAAGAAAAAATCAGGAAGCAGAAAGACAGAAGAAGGCGGAGAACCCGCTGCGATGCAGAAAAAAAGACAACCCTCGACAGTGCCGAGGGCTAACCAAGTCGCTGTATGCCGTGTGAAGGTTTGAAGGGTGAGAAAAGCGATAAACCCCACGTGAAACGTGGGGCTAAATATTTCCCCTGCCGCAAGCAGCAGGGCTAACCAAAACAGAATCACTGAATCCATTGGTTGACATTGAGTTATTGCAGATTACAATGGTTAATTGGTTAGTGGTTAATTAGTGAGTAGTTAATTACTGATTAGTACTGATTCCGGCTACGGCGGACAAGTATACTTATCAGGAATGAGGTTGTATTAATGAATAAGTTCTTTTTGATTTTAGTTGTTGTCTGCACATTCCTCGGGTGCAGTGGAAAATGGTCCGATGATGACGCCCAGCTGCAACAAATGGTAGTCGAGAAGACGGGAACGGAGGAGACGGCGGTACAGGTGCAGGAGAGTACAGAAGGGTTCAATGACGCTAACGGGCCTACAGTATTTCTTTTCAGTCAAACAGGAGGGTATCCGGATAATACACTGTCTGATTTTATGTACTTCGTGCCGCTGATATCGCCCGTGCCGGTCTCGGCGGTTACAAGCCAAAACAATACACAGGGCGGTAATCTTCTTTCATACGAAAGCGGTAAAAAAGGGGACAGCTTTTATGTGGCCTGCGAGTTCAGGATGAAAGGCGCGGGATTTTATCTGAATAAATTCGACGGCGACGCAATGATCGAGTGGAACATCAAATCAGTCAGTAATAAAAAAGTGCTTAAGAACACCCTCGATTACATTAAATTCGAGGGTACGGGTTACGGCAGGATTGAGGCCAGGGGAACAATCAATGATTCGGTGATGACGGTTGAAAACGTTGAGGTGCATTTCGACGCCAGGGGCGCGGAAAGCCCGGTAACGATCGGCCTATTTGATGTGGATGTTACCAAAAAGGAAAACGGTCATTATACGGGGTATAACAATAAAGTTGCAAGGATTACGACGCTGACGTTTAATCGAAGCGAGACGGCCCCCAGGATGGAACTTAAGATTTCGGCTGTGGGAAAAGATGAAGAGTCGCTGGGCACGTGGGCGCACATTAAAGGGTTTCTTGGAAACTTCTTTATAGACCCGATAGAAATAGATAAGTTAGGCAATAATACTATGCTGGAATTCGGTCTCGGCCTGTATAACAGGGAGCCGAAGTTCACATTTCCAATAGCGAAGAATCTAAAAACCATAAATTAGCCACAGGATGTTTCACCATGAAGAACATGAAGGTACTGAAGGGAATATAATCTACGGATTATTAAAAATTAAGAAGCAAAAGGCGGGATTATGTTTCGGTATTATACTAACGCAATTTCGAACGCAAGCAAGTCGATTGCATGGGGAATATTTGTCTTCGGTCTTTTGCTGGTCGGATTCGGGGTCCTGATTTTAGCCCTGCCGAAACTGTTTGCGATGTTAGCAGCTATTGTCTTTTTTATCGCAGGTGCGGGGTGTGCCGGGACGGCCTTGAAGATATACCTGGCACAGAGACATATCGACAGAATCACCAAGGACGACGGTTCAACAGGGTACAGAGAAAACGTGCAGATACACCTCGAAGATAAAGACGAATTTTAAGCAAAGCCACAGAGAACATCCGCCGTCGCTAAAATCTATGGCGGGACAGGCAGAGGTCACAGAGGGAATTTTTTTAATCACTGATTACTCTGATTGAAAAGAACACAATCCTTCTTCGCCGAAGCTTCCGCCTTCGTGACACTTCGCCCTAGTAAACAAAATACAAAAAGGTCAGCGCAGTTTAAGTGTGGCCAGTGCGATGGCGGCGAAGAAGGCGGCAAGGAGCCAGAAGCGAACAATGACCTGCGGTTCGGACCAGCCTTTGAGATGAAAATGATGATGGAGCGGGGCGCAGCGGAACAATCTTTTGCCGCCTGTGTATCTGAAATAAAGTACCTGCAAGACGACGCTCATCAACTCCATAATAAATACGCCTCCGATAAGCAGAAGCAGTAATTCATTTCTTGTAACCAGCGCGCCGTAGCCCATAGCGGCACCGAGTGGCAGTGAGCCGACGTCGCCCATAAAGACCTGTGCGGGGTGACAGTTGTACCATAGAAAGCCGAGGATGGCTCCGAGGATTGCGGCGTAAAAGACACTCAATTCTCCTGCTCCTGGGATAGCGGGCAGAAGCAAGTAGCTGGCCCAGGTGATTTGACTGGTGCGGTCCATAAATTCCGAGGCGACGTAACAGAGTACTACGAGGACGGCAGCGACTATTCCGACGCAGCCTGCGGCGAGGCCGTCCATTCCGTCGGTCAGGTTGACGGCGTTGCTGGTTGCGGTCAGATAGAAAATAGCAATGAGTACGAACATCCAGGTCTGGAGGGGCAGGCCCTGCTTATAGAACGGGACCCAGAGTCTCATGCCGTCGTCGATGTTTCCCCTGACGAAATCGCTGTATAAAAATGAGGCAATCAGGACGGCCCCGCCTATCTGGAAGACGAGTTTTTCCCAGACCTTCAGGCCGTCGCGGCTTCGATGGCGCAAACGGGCGGTTAATTTGAGCCAATCATCAACCGCACCGAGTCCGCCAAACCATATAACAAGGACTATCGCTTTCTGGACGAAGGGGTTGTCGAGCCTAGCCCAGAGGATTGTGGCGACGAGCACGGCGAGGATGATAATAAGTCCGCCCATTGTCGGGGTGTTGGCCTTTTCCTTTGTCAGCTCGTTGAGGGCCTCGTGGTGGAACTCGGGCCTGTCGCCGATTTTCTTTCGCATCAGCCAGCGGATAATCCTGGGGCCCAGCAGGATTGCAATGGCAAAGGCGGTGAGGCTGGCGACGATGCAGCGAAACATCACGTTCTGGTAGGCGTAAAATCCTAACCGGTGAGTGAAACTGTCACGAAGATAGTAAAGAATATGGTAAATCAATTTATTTCTCGATACTCGATACTTGATGCTCGAAAAGTTTTTGAACGACTTTTTCGAGCGCGACGCTTCTGGAACCTTTCACTAATACTATATCGTAATCTTCCATAAATTTGTGCAGATTATCAGCGGCTGAGTCCGCATCGGCAAAGTTTTCAACTTCAAGCTCGTAGTCAGCCATGTGCTGCGCCGTCGAAGCGGCGACGGCAGCGAGGGGTCCGACAGCAACGACGAGCCGAACACCGGCTTTGACTATATCAGATGCCAATTCCCTGTGAAGCTGGTGCGACTGGTCGCCCAATTCGGCCATGTCACCGCAGATAAATACGGGGCGTCGGTCTTCACTTGCAGCCATTTTGGAGAATAGTTCAAGTGCATTTTTCATAGAGCCGGGATTGGCGTTGTAGCAATCATCGATAACCGTAATCGTGCCGAGATTTTTTATGTCGGTCCGCATCGGTATAGGGGGCAGATTCCTAACAGCTTCGGCGAACTGCCCGGCGGTAAAGCCCAATTCATTACAGACGGTCCAGGCAGTGAGGGCGTTTTCGAGATTGCCTCTGCCGCCGAGAGGCACGTTTATTGTTATCCGATCGATTGTAAAGCGGCTGCTGTCGTAATTCCAATCGGACTGTTGAGGATAAATGTCACACTTCTGCGAAAGGCCGAAAGTATTGAACGCCAGACCGAGGCGGCCAGCGGCTCTGACGAGATTTTCATTATCACCGTTTATAAACAGCTTGCCGCCGGGTGAAAGGCCTTCGGCAATTGAGAGTTTTTCCTCAACGATTGCTTCGAGACTACCAAAACCTTCCAGATGTGCGGGGCAGACGTTAGTAATGACAGCCATATCCGGCTGAGCGATTTTACTGAGGTAAGCTATTTCGCCGGGTTTATTTGCCCCAAGCTCGGCGACAACGAATTGGTTATCAGGTTTAGCGGCAAGAAGAGTCAGAGGCAGACCGATTTGGTTGTTGAAGTTTTTAGGGGCCTGGAAGACACGGTACCTGCTGCTTAAGACGTGTGCGATGATGTGCCTTGTGGTGGTCTTTCCGACCGAGCCTGTTATCGCGACGACCTTAAAACCACATTCGGTTCTGTAATGGGCCGCAAGAGCGCCGAGGGCCTTTACAGTATCGTCAACCCGGAGAAGATATTTTTCGTCCGCATTAGTCAGGTCAATGCCCCTGTTGACTACGGCGCAGGCGGCGCCTTTTTTAATGGCCTGGCTGACAAAGTTATGGCCGTCAAAGTTCGGTCCCGGTATAGCGAAAAAACAATCGCCGTCACTGATAGAACGTGAATCGGTAGAAATCGCGACAATGCTTCCACCCTGCCGCGATGTATGGGCCTTTAGAATATGTACCAGGTTTTGAATCGTATGGGCTTTCATTTTATTGTCGCAAGGCAATCGGCGGCGATTTCTTTGTCGCTGAAGGGTATTTTTTCTTCGCCGATTATTTGGTAATTTTCGTGACCTTTGCCGGCGATGAGGACAATGTCGTCTTTTTCGGCACGGCAAACGGCGCAGCGGATGGCTTCGTCGCGCTGCAGCTCCACGAAAATCGTATCAGCAGTCGGGCGCTCAAAGCCGGTCATTATTTCACCGATGATGAATTCGGGCTGCTCGGTCCTGGGATTATCACTTGTTACGACGACTATATCGGCAAGCTGCTCGGCGACCGCGGCCATTCGCGGTCGTTTTGTTCTGTCCCTGTCTCCGCCGCATCCGAAGACTACTATGAGTCTGCCTTTGCAAAGAGGTTTTAAGGTTGAAAGGACGTTTTTGAGGGCGTCGTCGGTGTGGGCATAATCTATGAGTATTGTAAAGGGGCCGTCGAAATCGACTCTTTCGAGTCGGCCGGGTACGTTTGTTAAAGCCGACAGGCCTATGGCGATGGTTTTCAAGTCCAGGCCTGTTGCCAAGCACAGGCCGGCCGCGGCGAGATGATTGCTAACGTTATATAAACCGAGAAGCGGTGTCGAGACCGGAAAACTTTGCCCAGAGTAAGACAAATTAAAACACGTCCCCTCGATAGTCATAGATTCGATACGGGCGGTTATGTCCGAGTCATTGTCGATACCGTACCAGAGGGGCTTTGCGGAAGTTCGTTTAGCAATTTCGGCGGAATGTGATGACTGGCTGTTAAGAACGGCTATAGAATCAGGGGACAGTCTTTCAAACAGCTTTGTCTTGGCGGAGAGATAGGCCGATTCTGTCAGGTGATAATCGAGGTGGTCGCCGGTGAGGTTAGTAAAGGCTGCGGCGGTAAAGTTGACAGCGGCCAAGCGGTTCTGGTCGAGGGCGTGACTGCTCGCTTCGATGACCATATAACGTGCGCCAGCGCTTACCATCCGCTTTTGCGCTTCAGCAATTGTTAAACAATCGGGAGTAGTAAGCGGAGCATCGGTAACCTGGTCGCCGGTATCGTATATGACGGTGCCGAGCAGGCCGCACTTTCGGCCTGCGCTGCGTAAGACGGAGCGTACCAGAAAAGCAACAGTTGTTTTGCCGTTTGTACCGGTGACGGCGAGATTGGTCAGCTTCGAGGCGGGATTGCCGCAACGGGCCTGTGCGAGGAGCGCGGCGACGGAGGTAGTATCGGGGACATTAATAAAGACACCCCCCAGGCAGGCCTGGGGGCTAAACAAATTTGATTGGTAAACTATGTATTTTGCGCCGGCGGCGAGGGCCTTGGGGATAAAATCGTGACCGTCGAAATTCGTGCCGGAGATAGCTATGAAACAATCGCCCGGCTGGATAAGGCGAGAATCGATACAAAGGCCCGGTGCATCCGTGCCACAAACAAGTTCAAGCAAGCTGTTAAAATCCATTGCACATCCTGTGCTATACCGCTGAAAAAAGCTGTTTTTGACTATTTTAGTTAAAACAGGTAAATTTGCAACAAGTCTGTCTTTATCAGAGGCAAAGAATCTGTTATTGTGTACAGTGGTGGGTGCAAACGAAAAAGCGCTAAATTCTATGAAATGGGGTCAAATATGAGAGTTCGAGGTATATTCGCAGCGATTATCACAGCAATTTTGTTTTCGGGATGGTTTTGTGCACGTGGTGAAACTCAGTACCTGGCTATATTTATTGACGGGCAAAAGGCGGGATATGCTGTGCACAACAGGGTTGTTTCCGAGCGGACAGTTCGCACTACAGATACGGTCATGCTTACGATAAACAGGTTCGATGTACCGGTAACCATGAACATGGTCGAGAGCAGTATCGAGACGAAAGAGGGGCGACCGCTCGGGTTCGAATCGATACAGGATATGAGCCTGATGCGGACGACAATGACCGGCACGGTATCACAGGACGGTACTGTTAACGTCACTTCGGTTACCGGTCAATTAGAGCAGACAAAGACCTTCGACTGGCCTGACGGTGCGCTGATGGCCGAAGGGCTTCGTCTTTTGCAGGAAAAAAAGGGACTGGCGGAGGGGACGCAGTATTCAGCCAAGGTCTTCAGTCCGTCGACGCTGCAGGCGCTGGATACGAAGATAAGAATCGGTGCGAAGAAACAGGTCGACCTTTTGGGAAAGAAGGTGACTCTTACGGAGGTCAGCAGTACTACAAATATGTTTATGGCAGGAGACGTGGAAAGCATATCGTACGTCGACGATGAGCTGAATGCTATGAAGACGCAAACGACACTGATGGGTATGAAACTCGAGATGGCAGCGTGCTCAAAGGAATTCGCGATGAGTAAAACAGCGTCGGCAGATTTTATGGGTAAGACGTTTGTTTCAAGTCCCAAACCATTACCGGGAATCGGAAAAGCAAAACGGGCCCGTTATCGAATAAGGCCTACGGAAGACGCAAAAGATTTCAAGATACCATCCAACGATAATCAAAAGGCCAGGAGCACAGCAAGCGGGACGGTGCTTTTAATCGTAAAGCCTGCACCGATGCCGAACAGAGCGAGATTAGGCTATCGCGGCAGAGACCCTGAGGTCCTCAAAGCTTTAAAACCGAATCGTTTTGTTCAAAGCGATAACGAGAAAATCATACAGCTTGCCAAAGCAGCGATAGGCGAAACAAATAACGCGGTAGAGGCTGCGCGGAAAATCGAGGACTTCGTAGGCGATTATATCGAGCATAAAAATTTATCGGTGGGATACGCATCCGCAGCTGAAATTGCCGAAAGCCGGCAGGGAGACTGCACGGAGTTCGCGGTCCTGACGGCGGCGCTGTGCCGTGCAGCAGGGATACCTGCACGAATCGCAGTAGGTGTTGCGTATGTCGATGAATTTCTGGGATACGAGAACGTGTTCGGCGGACACGCGTGGACGGAGGCCTATATCGGCAACAGGTGGGTCGGTCTGGATTCGGCTTTCAAGGCAACCGGCAGAGGCGGATATGACGCGGGACATATCGCACTTGCGACGGGCAGCGGTGAACTGGAAGATTACTTCAGCCTGCTTTTCAATATTGGGCAGTTCGAAATAGAAGAAGTGACGATACAGAAATAGAAGCCTGTTTAGTCGAACTGGATGTCGTTCAGGACAAGCTGGACGGTGCTGGTGCCGTTGAAGTGGTTGATGTCGGGCTCATAGGCGACGTGGAAACAGTCGTTTTCGAGGAGTTTCTTTTCGAGCCTGCCCATTCCGAAACCTATGCAGCGGATAGAGTTTGTGTTGTCGGTTACGGCGAGCTGTAAGTGGTCGCTGCGTGCGCCGACTCGTCTCGGCTGGGCGGCGAGCTTGACGCCTTTGGTGGCGAAAAGCGGCCTGGGATTGCCCTGTCCGAAGGGGCCGAGCATCTGAAGCTGTTTTACCGTATCATGGCTGAAATGTTCCAGCGGCGCTTCGGCGTCGATGTGGACCTGAGCGACGAGAACATCATCGCTGAGGTTGTCCGCAGCGTAGGCCTCGAAATCGGCGGCGAACTGTTTGATTTTTTCGGCGGGCAGTTTCAAGCCGGCGGCCATAGCGTGACCGCCGAAACTCGTCAGGTCTTTCGAGCAGGCTTTGATACCTGCGAGCACATCGAAACCATCAACCGAACGCGCCGAGCCCTGTGCGATAGATTCGGAGTTATTCAGAAGGATGGTCGGGCGATGGTATTTATCAATGATGCGAGAGGCGACAATTCCGATTACGCCGACATGCCAGTCGGGGCTCGCAAGCACGATGGTTTTTCGGTCGGGATGATTCAGGCGCCGATGTGTAATCATCTCACAGGCCTGTTTGAAGATTTTTCTTTCACAGCGTCGCCGTTGTTCGTTTTGCTGTTTGAGATATTCAGCGATATTCATCGAGCGAGCATCATTGTCACTGGTCAGCAGCTCGACGGCGAGCCGGGCGTGACCCATTCGCCCTGCCGCGTTGAGCATAGGAGCGAGTCTAAAACCGATATCGTAACTGTCGAGCCCTTCTCCTGTCAGGCCGGCCGTTTCGATAAGGGCCCTGATACCTGAGAGTTTGCATTCGGCAAGGGTCTTAAGACCATAGCTGGTGAGGATGCGGTTTTCACCTTTGAGGTCAACGACGTCGGCTATGGTTCCGATTGCGGCCAGGCTGGTAGCGTTGAGCATAAACTCGCGAAGGTCGGCGTTGAGTTTGGCGCCTCCGCTGAAGGCATCGGCCAGTGCCCAGGCCAGCTTGAAAGCGACCATAGCGCCGGAAGAATCCTGATTAGGGTATGTATCATTCAGAGCAGGATGGACTATCGCCACAGCCTCGGGAAGTACAGAGTCCGGGCGGTGATGGTCGGTTATTATCAATTCGAGATTCAACTGCTTAGCGAGCTTAGCGGATTCGACGGCGGTTATTCCGCAATCGACGGTTATCATCAGCCGAGTACCTGATGCGGCGATGGATTCGACTGCTTCTTTATTAAGGCCGTAGCCTTCGTCGATTCGATGGGGGATGTAATAATCGATGTCGCCTCCGAGAATTTGTATCAGGTGCCACAAAATAGAAATACCCGTTATTCCGTCAACGTCGTAATCGCCATAGACGGTGAGCTTTTCTTTTTCTTCAATAGCCCTTTTGATTCTCTGGACGGCTTCGACGACGCCGGGCATCCTCTGCGGTGCTATCAGGTCGCTGAGGCGGGGTCTTAGAAATTCAGAGGCCTGTCGGATGTCAATTATGCCGCGATTGATGAGGACCTGGGCGACTACGGGAGAGATTTTGAGGCAATGCGCGAGCTGGTCGCGGCGACTGTCGAGCGGTCTGATGACCCATTGTCTTGTTAATCCGCTTCGTTTTTTGTGCATCCCTGCAACAAGCTGCATCTGGTTTGCCCGCCTGCGATATTGAAAAAATCCATTTCGTGAACAAACCTTTATACCAGAATTATCGGCAGGACTTCAAGGATTATGTGCGTAAATGAGAAGTTTATTCTGCGGTGATGATTGTCTGGAGGAGCTGGTCAAAGTCGGGATATTGGACCAGCCACCATTTGACCAATCGGCCGTCTTTGAGCAGGAAAATGAGCGGGCTTTCGAAAATCCAGTCTCTGCTTTGGTCGAGTTTTCCGACCAATGCGGTGGTATCGGCTGGGATGGGGTCCTGGTCGTCGGGGCCAAAAGGCGGGCCTTTGATAAAGGCGAATTGAATCTGCTCATCGGCGGCAAGCTCTTTGCTATATTGGCTATACAACGGTATGGCGACGGCGCAGTCGGGGCAATCGTAGTGATAGAAAAAGACTATTCTCACATCTCTGAGCAACTGCCTGGCGATATCGACGTGATTGAGCATAAGCTGCCAATCCGGTAAATCCGCTTCATTCGGTTCGGCTGCCGTCTGGTGAACAGACAGATTCGGTTCTATATCAGGGTCGGCGACAATAGGAACCTGGTCAGGCTTTGGTTTTGGATTGTTCTGCCAATTGCCGGGATTTATAACGACGTATTTTTCGCCTCGGTCGGGCGGCTTGTTAAAGGCCAGAGTGGGAACCAGCGCGCCGAGGAGTAGAGACGCAGGAATAGCAACAGCCAGGCAATGAAAAGGATGCGGCCAGGGCGGCGGCAGAAGCTTTTCGCCCTTCGGATAAAAAATCAGCAGTGAGAAAAAGAGTGGAACGTCTATAGTTAAAAGCGTTATCCAGGGATTGACGTGAATCCCGCCGAAACAGCCGCAGGTCAGCTCTCCGGCGGCGGCTTTGTATGCTGTCACGCCGACGAAGAAACCGAATGACAGAACGCCGAGAAGCCAGCCTGCCTTTCTGAACAAACCGGAGATGAGCCAGATACCCAAGCCCATCTCAAGCGGGACCGCTATAAGAAAAAAAACCCATGATTCCCACAGGCCTTTGCTGACAATCGGCTCGGTGAACATCTGATGGGCCTTGAGGGCCGATGCGACAATCAGCAAAAGGCCGGTGATAGTCATTACTGTTCTATTGGCTATTTTCATTTAATTTTTAACCACAGATTAAAACACCTGAAATAAATACAAAACAGGGCAAACCAATAAAACCATCGCCAAGTATTAAATTATTATAGCAAATCGAGCTTTGGAAAACAACCACGAAAATGTTCGGATTGATGTTCAGGCGCGCATGTAGAGGCCGCCGTTCACGGCGATGTACTCGCCGGTTATGAACGATGCGGCTTCGCTGCTGGCCAGGAATAATATCGCTTTTGCAATATCTTCGGGTCTGCCGTTTCTTCCGAGCGGGGTCTGCTTTGCGATTCTTTCCTTTCTTTCGGGGCTGCTGAACTGGTCGTGGAATCGGGTCTCAATCAGGCCGGGTATGACACTGTTGACTCTTATGCCGTACGGAGCAAATTCGTTGGCCATAGCAATTGTCTCTGTAGCAACGGCTGCTTTGGCTCCTGCGTACAATCCGGAGCCGCCGCCTCCGCCGTGATGGCCTGCGATCGAACCTATGTTGATGATATTGCCTTTGCTTTTTTTAAGGTACGGTAAAGCGGCGCGTGTAACCAGAAAGACACTTCGCACATTGGTCGCGTAGACATCATCCTGATATTCGACGGTCGCCTGCTCGAAAGTCTGGCGGTCAATGAGAGTGCCTGCGTTATTTATCAGAACATCGATACCGACTGCTGCTTTTGCAAAGGCCTCGACCATTTCGTGGACCTGCTTTTCTTCGCGGACGTCGGCGCGAATGATGCAGCCGTCGCTGTGTTTTTTGACTTGCTCAAGAGTTTTTTCGGCGCCGTCTTTAGTGTGAAAATAATGTACGCCGACGAAGCTACTCTGTTTTGCGAACATAACAGCGGTGGCCTGGCCGATGCCGCTGCTGGAGCCTGTAACTAAAACTTTTTTGCCTTTAAGGTCTTCGTAAATCATTTCAAATATCTCCGCCTTAAAACCGCTCAACCGGCCAAAATACTATATCCAAACCATCCTCTCCATAAGAATCACTTCTCTTTCCACCTGTATCTATAAAACTCGGGCCTACGCTGTAAAGTATAAACCTATCCTTGTTTACCTTATATTTTAGCAGTTCGCCGCTATAACAGTCGATTGGAACAGTAGTTAAATAACCTTTTTCCACACAATCATCAAGGGACTGGGGCAAATTTCCTTTTTCATTTTTAAATCTGAGTATTCCTAAAATACACAATACAGCCTGGCCGGTCATAACATTTCGATGGTAAATATTTAATATTTCCACGAATGAGCCTAACGAATAGTCTAAAACAAAGTAGTCCCGTGTTAAAGAATGGATTCCGTCATAGTAGGACCGGCCCTGTCTGTTCATCTTCCAGGGAGGCGTGTCCACAAATTTTTCCAGTAATTCCTGTATTTTTTGATATTGCCGAAAAGTTTCGCCTCTCGAAGGATGGCTCATGCATATCGAAATGCTTTTTACCCAACACAAATAGGGTTGAAATGGGGAACTATTAACTGAACGTCGCAACTGCTTCGGGATTAAGAAACCGCTACCATTACTATCATCAGTAAAACAGTGCTGGAACCAGTTATAAGTGTAGCCTTCAGCTTCTCCAAGAAATGATAGCGGGACCATGCGTTTAATAGACTCGTGCAATTTATCCTGAAGTTTTGACATCGTATTAAGAGGTACCGGACAACGGTCAATGACTGTTAAAACCGCCTCATTGGCTAATAAAATCAATGCCATTGCTACTAATTGTTCAATAAGTGATTTTGGTCCGGAATAGTGAATTCCTATCGCGTGTAAACTAAGGATACCAGCCAAGGCCTGTTCGAGCTTTCCATCGGAAGCAAGCCATTTGCTGTAGGATAACAACATCAGTGCTGATTTGCGTAATTTTCCAAGTTCCGGAAAATCTATAGATTCGTTCGAGTCATCGTAATATTTTCTTTCGAACCAGCAGTATGGTTTTTCGGTTGCCTGATTGAGTTGTTTCAGGGTTTCCGAATTAGCGGCTAACCAATCTTCAAGAGTCTCAAGTTCCGCCTCACTCAGGTCGCCGGGCCAGGCTCTTTCAAAGCACTTTATTTCTTCCGGTATTTCCTGAAATGAATTAAATGCAGCTTCGTAATCCGAAGCGGCATTATTGATAAGCTCGTATTCTTTAGGTTTAGTGAGCTGGTTATACTTAGACAAGTAATCAACAGAGATTGTCGGTTTAGCCCTGAGAAGATATATTGTTCTAGTACTAAAAAGCTTTACAAAATCTCCCCATGTTAGTCGATACTTCTCCATAGATATTATTTATTATTTTTGCTCCGGTATTATTTCGTTTTTGAGTTTTTCGTATTCGGCCTTGGCCTGGTCAATCGGTTCGGCGCTTTTGAACCTGGAAATAAGCTTGTGATACAAAAGGACAGCCTTATCAGGGTCGTCGGCCTGAATTTTGCGTATCTGTTCGATGCGGCTGATGATTTTTTCGTCTATTGTCTGAATGATTTTTGCAGCGAGGGCGGCGTTTGGTGATTTGCCGTCTCGCATATCCATACGCAATTTTCTGTAGGCGCCGGGAAAGCCCCTGCATCCGCTGAGCTGGAATCGCAGCTCTTCATAGGGACCCAAATCGACACCGCTGAGAAAGACAGGCGGCGACTCTTTTACAATTTTGTCAAGGTTGTATTCGAATGCCTCGGTAGAAGGGATACCCTGCCAGAGGATTTTGCCGTCAGTCCCGACTATATAAGCCATTGGAATCCATATGATTCCGAGTTTATCAGCCATTGTGCTATTCATAGGGATGAAGAGGTTGTCGAAATTATTTCCGTCCAAGAATGCTTTGGGCTGCCTTTCGCCGTAATCCAGTGAAACTGAGATAAAAAAGACCTCGTTCTGCCTGTACTTTTTGGCCAATTGATTCATGTGCGGCATTGATACGATACAGGGCGGACACCACGTTGCCCAAAACTCAACGACATAGACCCTGTCTTGCAAATCCCGCGGTTCGAGCTGTGCTTTCGATAGCCAGTTTTTGAAGGTCAGTTGCGGCATCGGCCTGCCGACCATATTCGGCGGCTTGACGGCTAAACCGTAGAAGTCAAATACGGCAAAGATTATATAAGTCATTATTAAGATATTCTTTTTCATTGTTGTGCCTTGTTGCTGTCTTGCACCGACTGGTCTGATTCGGACTGTATTTGTTCGAGCTGGTCTGCGAAGCGGTCGAGTTTTTTACGGCCGTCGTCAAATCTATTATGCGCGTTTCTGATGTGGCCGCCGACGATATCATAATCTTCAAGAAAGCCGGCGAAAGAAGCGTTGAGCTTCGAGAGGTTCTGGCGGATTTCGGCGGCCTGCTTTTCGATTTGCAGGCCGTGCAGGCCCATTACCACCGTCATCAGGTAGGCATATAAAAGATTAGGGGAAACAGGGATAACGCGATTGTCCAGCGAATATTTCAGCAGGTCTCTGGCGTCATCGGGATATTTGACGATTGTCTCGTAGTAAACATTCTCGGCGGGTATGAACATCAGCGCGAAATCGAGAGTCCCTTCGGCGGGCCTTATATAATTAGATGCGATTTTGTCAATGTGGGTGGCGACGTCCCGGTGGAATTGCTTTCGCAGCTTAGTCTTTTCGTCGTCTGTTTCGGCTTTGAGCAGCGCCTCGAAGGCCGGTAACGGAAACTTCGCGTCGACCGGCACGGAATAACCGGCCAGTTTGATAAGTGCATCGACCTTTTGGCCGTCTTTGAAGGTGTACTGAAGCTCGTAGCTGTCGGCGGGCAGGACATTTTCCAGAAGATTGTTGAGCGACCATTCGCCGATTTGTCCGCGGAGCTTGGGACTTGCGAGGATGTCCTGCAGGCGCCTGACGTCAGTGCCGAGCTGAAGCATTTGCTTGTTGGTGCCCTGCAGCTCGCCTATCTGGGAATTCAACTGGCCGAGGACCTTCTGGCTTGTCTCTATGTTGCGGGTGATGCTCTGCTGGCTGGTGTGCAGGGTCTGGTTTATTACCGTGCGGGTGCTGTCCTCTGCGGCTTTGAGGGCTTCGAGCTGCTGCTGCAGCAGGCCGATAGAGGCACTCTGGCCTGCGATGTTCCTTCCGCTGGAAATGAGCGAAGTAATCAGCCATACCAACAAGGCCAAAACAAAGATAACCAGCACAATTATAATGACTAAAAGCGTATTCATTATGCAGCCCTGAAAAGAAATAATTATAGTTTCATATCGATAATACGTCAAAGGCCAATCTTATCGTGGTATTTGTGCATTCTTGAAAGAAAGGGCAAAAGGCTGTATCGTCGGCTGTTCAATTATATTCGGGACGAGCGAATATGGGAAATGCCCATCTTGTTATTTTGAGAAAAGAGTATCTGGAAGCGATTCTCGAAGGTCGAAAGACGATAGAGTCACGGTTTACGGCGAAGCGGCGGGCATACTGGAACAAAATTCTCTACGGTGACAGGTTATTTATCAAGCAGAGCAGCGGGCCGGTCTGCGCAACTGCAGAAGTATCGAAAGTGCGATACTATGAAGAGCTGACAGCAGATAAAATCGAACGGCTGAAAGACCAATATAACCAGCAGATATTGGGGGCGGACGATTACTGGCAGAGCAAGAAGGATTGCCGATACGGAGTATTGGTCTGGCTGAGTGAAGTGAAAACTATAAGACCAGTTTTAATAAACAAACGTGACTGGCGGGCATGGGTGATACTGAGCAAGAAAGAGAATTTCGGGCTGTTCAAAGAGGATTGATTAAGGCCTGTTATCGCCAGTTGCCCGGGTAGTAGATGTAGTCAGGTTCGATGTCGAACTTTCGGGCGAGCTTGTCGACGAGGTTTTCGACTCGTCTTAGCTGTGAACTTGTTGCAAGGCGCTTCTGGCCGTCGGCCACTACACAGATACGTATTGTCTGCGGAGTACCGTACCAGGTGCGGCTTGGTATAACGGACCACTGCTTAAGCCACCTTGTGGTGGTCTCGACCTGGCCATCGCTACCGCCCAAGCCGTTGCAGACAACAAAGTGACAATCGATGAGTTCGGCAGAAGAGATACCTGATAACGAAGCAAGCTGCTCGATGTTACCGGCGGTTGTACCGCTGAAGAAAACTTCGATGCAGTTCCATCTGTCGGATGACTGAGTGGCCTCAGAGACAATCGTCTTGTCGATGGGGTCGAGCCTGTAATAAGTGGAGAGACTGAAAGGACCGGCTGAAGGAGGTTTTCCTCCCATTGCCATAAGCACAATCGCGCCGATAGTCATTGAAGCCAGCAGTGCTACTAATACTTTTGCCACCCGAGGCTGATTCGACATGTATTTGTCCCTGAAAAACCGCTGACTCTACGCTGAATATGACAAGGGAACGCGTTGAATATATCAAAATATCGGCGTTCAATTTTAATTTACTTCAAAATTTGTAAAGATTTTGCCGAGCGGCCCTGTCAAAACATCGAACAGAACGTGAACATGTAAATGGAAATGACCTACCCCGCCGCATATACAGAGCAAAGGTTCACTCCGACAAGGCCGGCGATGCACCTCAGGTCCGGCATAAGGGTCTTTGACACGAGAGGCTTTATAACCGCAGTTGAACGCAATAATGTAATTTGAACGTCAGACACACGAATAACATCTTTTGCCGTCAAATACAAATTGCAAATCAATTATCAAGAGCAAACTAACCTGTACGATATGATAAGGTCTTATAATAGTTTATCCGGAATTGAGAGCCGGGAGGAACAGCCTTACAAAGAGGCATAAAATAACAAATGAGCTGTGAGATTCTGCTCGGATACAGAAGCCCATGTGAAATATATTGTCTAAAAATATAAAGCCCTCAGGATAAATCCCGGCATTTACGTCTATTCATTCTACTGGGGCGTTGTATCATCGTCCTGGTCAGGCTCGTAGCCTTCGGCATAGGTTATCTCGGCATTGTCTTTGAGCGACGTGATATACTTTTTGCTGAGATCAGACTCTTTTTGGGTCTGAAGCGTCTTGGCAATATCATCTTTAACGTTATCGAAGGGAATCTGAGACGATTCTTTGCGGTCGGTAACCTTAATAATGTGGTAGCCGAAGCGTGTTTTGACGACATCACTGATTTGGCCAGGCTGCAAAGCAAAGGCGGCATCGGAAAAAGGTGTAACCCAGGACTGCTTTCTGCCGAAACCAAGGTCTCCACCTTTAGAGGATGAAGGACAGGCTGAATTTTCCTTAGCCAATTGCGCGAAGTCGGCACCAGCATTTATCTGTTCAAGAAGCTGCTCGGCCTTTTCGCGAGCGGCGGTGTCGGCCGCACCGGGGTCCGAACCAGGAGCCTTCTGAGGTTTGATAAGGATGTGGCTGGCCCTGACCTGTTCGGGTATATCATAGCGGACGCTATTGTTTTGATAGTATTGAAGGGCGTCGGATTCGCTGACATCGGCAGTACTGAATCCTTCTATTTCAGCGAGCTTAAGTACGCCGATTATCTTGTCAAACTGCATCTGTTCTTTCCATTGCTCAAAGGTTCCGCCTCCCCTTGTGACAATAGCCTTGAGGTCCTCGACGGTCAAATTCTCACGTGCGGCCAACCGTGCTATGTGGTCGGCGATTTGCTGCTCGGTAACAACGATGTTGTTCTTTTTCATCTGCTGGTCAATCAGGGTTTCGATTATAAGCACATCAGTAATCCGGCGAATCATTTTGTCTTTCATTTCGGCGAGTCTGTCATCGGGGACTTGTCCAGAGGCTGAAATCCGTTCAAGCTGCGGTTCGAGGTACTTATCAAGTCTTGCACGTTCAACCTCTGTGCCGTTTACTGTAACAACAATATCGTCTGGCGACGGCTGAGGCACCTGTTCAGCGGTTTGCGGCTCAGGTTCAGTCATCGGTTCGGGCTGGGCCGGTTGCTCTATCATCATTTCAGTCTCAGCCTCAGCTTGTTGTATTTGTTCCTCGGAGGGCCGGGCCGGCTGCTCTGTCATCATTTCAGCCTCAGGCTGGGCAGGTTGCTCTATCATCATTTCAGTTTCAACTTCGGCCTGTTCAATTTCCTGCTGCGAGGGCTGGTCCGCTGCTGAGAGTTCGGCTGAAGGGGACTCGACCTTTTCTACGACAGAACCGGGTTCGGACTCACAACCAAGACAAAATAGCAGAACAGTTAGAAAGACGGAGGAAATGATTGCCAGGTTAGCTTTCATTGCATAATCCTTTCAAAAACGAGTTTGGCCAAAACAAAGAATGTTCATTATTTCACCAAAAGAGGCGGCAGTCAACAATTAAATGAATTTCCGAGCTGCCTGTCCGCGCAAGCTTGCAGAAACGAGCTTTTATGATATATTAGCAATGGATATACGATGGAATTTCCAGATAAGGTCACCATTAACAGCCACAAGATAAAGATACGGCCCAGGTACTGCGAAACGGACCAGGGCGGTGTGGTGCATCACAGCGTTTATCCGGTCTGGTTCGAGATGGGCAGGACGGAGCTGCTGCGGGCCAACGGATTAGCATATAAGGACCTCGAAGGGGCAGGGATATTTTTCGTGATGGTTAGGCTGGAAATAAAATACCGTCAGCCTGCAAAGTACGATGAGGAACTGGAACTGACTACAAGCTGTACAAACGTTACGACGTGCAAAATCGAGCACAGCTACCAATTGAAACGAGCTTGTGACGGTGCACTACTGGCAGAGGGCTCCAGTACACTGGCTTGCCTAGATAAAGAGGGCAAAATAATACGGATGCCGGAATTTCTATATCCGGCCCCCGCTTGCGACTCGCAGGGACAGGCATGCGAAAAAACAGCAGTTTGACTTGCAGGAATAAATTTACTACACTGACCGAAGGGTCGGCTGCTTTTTGTTTAATCACCCCCACTAACAGCATGCGGGGGCAGGCCCATTATGTATGTCGAGGTTCTGATGGTCTTTGAGAAGAAGGAGCAATGCGGTCTGTTCGGGATTTTCGGTGACCCGCAGGCGGTGCAAAAAACGTATTTCGGGCTTTACTCTCTGCAGCATCGCGGGCAGGAATCGGCGGGTATTGCATCGAGCAACGGCGAGGATATCCAGGTATATGCCGATATGGGCACTGTGGGGCGGGTGTTCAGGAGCGGCCGGGGCGTACTCGAGAAGCTGGCTAATCCGATTGCGATAGGCCATGTTCGGTATTCGACCAGCGGTTCGAGCAAGGCTGTCAATTCGCAGCCGTTCTTCACGGAGTATTCGCGAGGTCAGGTTGCGGTAGCACACAACGGCAATATCATCAATGCGTCGCTGCTGCGTGATGAGTACGAGGCATACGGACATATTTTCAAGACGACGACCGATACGGAAATAATCAGTCACCTTTTGGCCAAACCGAGTCACGTTACCAAGCCGGATACATTGGGGCACGTTCTGAATCACCTTCAGGGTGCTTACTGCCTGCTGTTTCTTTTTGCGGACAGGATTGAGGCGGCGCGGGACCCTTACGGAATCAGGCCTTTGTGCATCGGGCAGACAGAGGAGGGCTACTACTGCACGGCCAGCGAGACCTGTGCGCTGGATGCAACCGGAGCCAAATTTATTCGTGAGGTCGAGCCGGGTGAAATAGTAACACTCAATAAAAACGGTTTAAGCAGCAGATACTTCGTTGAGCCGGGCACGGTCAGGCCGGCACATTGTCTTTTCGAGCATGTATATTTCAGCAAGCAGAACAGCACTATATTCGGGCAGAACGTGCACGAGTTCAGAAAGAAACTCGGCAAGCAATTAGCGAAAGAGCACCCTGCCGATGCGGACGTGGTGATACCGGTGCCGGATTCGGGGACGAGCGCGGCGATAGGCTACGCCGAGCAAAGCGGAATACCTTTCGATATGGGTATGGTAAGAAGTCACTATGTCGGCAGGACTTTTATCTCTCCAAATCAGTCACTGCGGGAGCTACAGGTCAAACTGAAACTGGCTATAGTTAACGAAGTGGTGGCGAATAAGCGGATTGTGGTGGTCGATGATTCGATAGTCCGGGGCACGACCACGCGAGGCAAGATGCTGGCGCTGCGTGAGGCGGGTGCTAAAGAGATACATATGCGGGCGAGCTGCCCGCCGATACGTTTTCCGTGTTTTTACGGTGTGGATTTCCCAACTAAAGAAGAATTAGTAGCCAACAACAAAACTCTCGATGAGATTCGCGCGTTTCTGGGCGTAGAGAGTCTCGGATATATGTCACTGGAAGGGATGCTGTCGTGCGCTGCGAAGCCGGCAGATAACTACTGTACGGCCTGCTGGAACGGGAACTACCGGATACCGGTGGACGTTGCCGCAAATAAGTTCTCGATGGAGAAGTATCAGATGGGCCTGTTCGAGAAAGAGGAAGAAATTTAACTCGATACTCGTTACTTGATGCTTGATAAGAGACGAGTTCGCTAACGGAAGGGAAAATGAGTAAGGCGGTCACGTACGAACAGAGCGGGGTAAGTATCAAGGCCAACGATGAGATGGTGGAGCGGATACAATCATACGTCGCCGGCACATTCGGTCCGAGAGTGATAGAACTGCGTGGCGGATTTGCAGGATTGTTCCGGCTGGATTACGATGAAAAACTCTTTAAAAAGAATTACAGGAATCCTGTTCTCGTGGCGTGCACCGACGGTGTCGGAAGTAAGGTCCAGCTTGCGGCGAAGATTAAAAAATATGACACGGTAGGCATTGATTTAGTGGCGATGAGCGTTAATGATATGCTCGTTCAGGGGGCGGAACCGTTATTCTTTCTTGATTATATAGCAGTACACAAACTCTCTCCCGAAACTATAGCGGAAATGGTAAAGGGCGTGGCCAACGGATGCAAGACGGCCGACTGTGCTCTGCTCGGCGGTGAGACTGCGGAGATGCCGGACACGTACGGAGCGGGTAATTTCGACATGGCTGGCTTTGCAGTAGGAATTGTCGAACGAAAGAAAATAGTGACCGGCAGAAATATCCGCAAAGGCGATGTGATTCTGGGGCTGGCATCGAGCGGACTGCACAGCAACGGTTACGCACTGGCTCGCAGTATTTGTTTCAAGCAGCTCGGACTGAAGATGACCGACGTGATTGCCGAGCTCGACGGGCAAATACTGGGTGAGGTTCTGTTAGAGCCGACGCGAATATATGTCAGACCGGTAGTAAAACTACTTGGGCAATATAAAGTCAAGAAGGTAGTGCACGGGATGGCTCATATCACGGGAGGCGGACTTGTCGGGAACATACCGCGCGTGCTGCCGAAGGACTGCAACGCGGTGATAAACAAATCGGCGTGGCCGAGGCATAGGATATTCGATTTTCTACAGGCGAAAGGGCCGGTGGAAGAAGAAGAAATGTACCGAGTATTCAATATGGGTATCGGATATGTTTTGATAGTGGCAGAAGACTTCGCTGATTCGATAGAACATAAGCTTGGCAGAAGCGGTGAAAAGGTTTATAAGATAGGCAGAATCACAGGCGGAACCGGGAAAGTTGTGCTGAAGTAAACACTCTCGGTGCGTTCATAAACTGGTATGGAGGCTAACGGTATTTTCGTAAAGGAGGCGAAGAATGAGCGGCATTTTCGGAGTGGTGTCAAAAGGGAATTGTGCTGAAGCTTTATTCTACGGGACGGATTACCATTCACATCTTGGGACGGAATACGGGGGCGTAGCGGTACTGGGGGACGGTTTTAAGCGGCAGATACATAATCTCAGCCAGAGCCAGTTCAAGTCGAAATTCATCGACGACTACACGAACCTGCAAGGCAACAAAGGCATCGGGGTCATCAGTGACCTCGAAGAGCAGCCGATTCACCTTAATTCGAAATTCGGTCCTTTCTGCATTGTTACGTGCGGCTTTATAGAGAACACAGAAGAACTTGCGGCTTCGCTGCTGGCAAAGGGATTGTCTTTTACAGAGGTCAGCAAGAGAGGTGTTAATACTTCGGAGCTGCTGGCAAAACTGATTAATCAGGGTAATAACTTTGTTGACGGCATCGAGCGGATGTTCGAGCAAATCGAAGGGTCTTGTTCATTATTACTGCTTCATAAAGACGGCATTTACGCAGCCAGAGACAGACACGGATATACACCTTTAGTCGTCGGCAGGCGGCGGGACGCATGGGCAGTGACAACAGAGACGAGCGCTTTTCCAAACAACAACTTCGAGGTAGTAAAGTATATCGAGCCGGGTGAGATAGTGCTAATCAATGAAGATGGTATGCGACAGATGCGTCGCGGCAGCGACAAAATAGACCAGATATGCGCCTTCCTGTGGATTTATACAGGTTTTCCGGCGTCGAGCTACGAAGGTATAAATGTGGAGATAGTCAGGGAGCGCTGCGGCAGGAGCTTAGCAAGGCGAGATGAGGATATAGAGGTCGATGTAGTAAGCGGTGTGCCGGATTCCGGGGTTGGTCACGGGCTGGGATACGCGATGGAATCGGGCAAGCCCTTCAGGCGGCCGTTGGTCAAGTACACACCCGGCTACGGCAGAAGCTATACACCACCAAGTCAGCAGAGGCGCGACCTGATTGCGAAGATGAAACTTATTCCAATAAAAGAGGTTATCGAAGGCAACAGCATTGTCGTCTGTGAGGATTCGATTGTCAGAGGGACACAGCTCAAGAACTTTGCGATAAAGAAGCTGTGGGACTGCGGGGCAAAGGCGGTGCATATCCGGCCTGCGTGTCCGCCGCTGATGTTTCCCTGCAGGTTTAATCTTTCTACTCGTTCGATACACGAACTTGCTGCACGGCGGGCAATTCGGGCGCTCGAAGGGCACGACATTGAAGACGTCAGCGAATATATCGATTCAAACAGCGCCAAATATAAGGCGATGGTTGAGTGGATTGCCAAAGACCTCGGTGTAACGACACTGCGGTATCAAACGGTGGATGACATGGTGCAGGCAATCGGCAGGCCGAAGGAAAAACTGTGCCTGTACTGTTGGACCGGACAATGCCCGAAAAAAGGGACACGCAAGCTCGCGACGGCAATAAAAGAGATGAAGAAACCGGCAATCAAAACTCGTGTTGAGAAAAAAAGCGATGCTCAGTTCGCTGCCGAGAACACTGCGAAATAATCCGGAGATATTCCACATTTTCGGTCCCTCAGGAACCTCCTCTATTTGCCAAAATTTTCAGCCGATAAAAGCAACTCTTTGTTTTCATATTTGCAGTAATTATCAGTAGTTGAGAACCGCATTTTTAGAGGGAATCGCCGTTAGTTTTAAGCCGAAATACCATTAAGACTTCTCTGCATCAGGTACAAATATATTTATTGGGGGAATACGGAGAAATGGTACATAATGAACGGCGAGGGTAAACGGGATTTCAGAATACTCATAGTCGAGGACGATGCTATCGATGCAAGGCTGCTCAAGAGACAGCTGTCGCAAACTGAATTGTCGATAACCAGCATATCCCACACCGAGCGATTGCAGGAGGCTCTGGACTTACTAAGACAGAAGAATTTCGACGTTGTGCTTTTGGACATGAACCTGCCGGACAGCAACGGGCTGGACACACTGAAACGACTCCACAAAGAACATCCCAAGTTGACGATTATCAATGTTACCGGAGGAACAGATGAACGAATCGCCCTAGAAGCACTGGCCAGCGGAGCGCAAGATTATCTTATAAAGGGCCGATTCGACCCTTATGTACTGAACAAATCCATACAGTATTCAATAGAGCGCAAGAAAACCGAGGAGGCCCTGAGAGAAAGCAAAGGCAAGCTCGACGCGATGCTTGAAGCAATCAGCGACCATATGACAATGGTCGACCGTGACATGACAATAATATGGGCAAACTCAGCAGCCAAGAAAACGTTCGGCAATAATATAGAAGGCAGGAAGTGCTATGAGGTTTATCGCAACAGAACTGAGCGCTGCCCAAAAGAAACATGCAGCCTGAATCAGGTTTTCGAGACCGGACAAGTAAATTACTGGGACACGGAAATTACAGATAAGGAAGGTAATAAAAAGAATTTTCACAGTACGGCTAATGTGGCTTTACGCACTGATGACGGCACACCCGAAGCGGTGATAGAGATTTCACGTGATATTACAAAGGCCAAGGAGGCGGAGCAAGGCCTGATAGAAGCGAACAGGGAGCTCGAGGAAGCTAATCAAGAGATGAAACAGATGCAGATGCAGCTTGTGCAAAACGAGAAATTAGCGTCGATAGGTCAGCTTGCAGCAGGAGTAGCTCACGAGATGAACACACCTGTAGGATTCGTAGCAAGTAATTTTTCAACTCTGCGGAATTACGTGAAGAAATTCCAGACCCTTTTGAATATGTACAGCACCCTGGCAGCTGAAATAAAATCCGGAACAATGGAAAGCCGTATGGGAAAGATGGAAGAAATAGAGCAAGCGTGGCAAACGATGAAGATGAACTTTGTGTGTGAAGACATCGAAGATTTGTTCACTGAGTCGAAAGAAGGGCTAAACCGGGTTACAAGTATAATACAGAACCTTCGAGACTTCTCGCGGATAGACCAGGCGGAAGATTTCGACGAGTATGACCTGAACAGCGGTATAAAGGCGACATTAATAGTCGCGAAAAATGAAATCAAGTACGATGCCGAGATTAAAACCGAGCTATGTGACAGTCTTTTAGTTCGATGCAACTCCGGTCAGGTCAACCAAGTTTTCCTCAATATTCTGGTAAATGCCTCTCAGGCGATAAGGTCAATGGAAAGGGAAGAAAAAGGAATTATCGAAATAAAGACATATTCTGAAGACAAATGGGCGGTATGTGTCATAAGCGACAACGGTCCGGGAATTGGGCAAGACAAGATAAATAAGATATTCGACCCGTTTTACACAACCAAGCCGGCCGGTAAAGGCACAGGTCTGGGGCTTAGTGTATCATACGATATTATAGTAAATAAACACAAAGGTAAACTCACAGTCGAAAGTGAAGTGGGAAAAGGTACAAGTTTTATAATCAAGCTTCCTCTAATTCAGCGTCAGACTGAGCAAAAGGAAGAAATCCTGGTGGAGACAGAAACTAATGGCTAATATAACAATATTGTTTGTGGACGACGAAGAGAAAGTACTCAAGAGCTTACAGCGCGGGCTGATGGACGAACCTTACAATCTGTTATTTGCCACCAGCGGTAAAGAGGCCTTAGAGAAACTGGAAAAGAATGAGGTCCATGTTATCGTTACTGATATGCGTATGCCGGAGATGAGCGGTCTGGAGCTGTTACGCATAGTGAAGGAGAAATATCCCAAGATAGTCAGGCTGGTTCTCAGTGGTTATACACAGGTAACGACTCTTCTGACAGCCATTAACCAAGGCGAGATATTCAAATTCATCACAAAGCCCTGGAGGTTGGAAGAGGAATTCAAGTCGATACTGCAACAAGCAGTTGATTACTATAACCTTCGAAACGAGCGTGACGAACTGCTTAAAGAACTGGCACAACATCAGAGAAATACGGCGGCTGCAGGTAATAAGTAATTAGAACACAGGGTAGGTAAAAAAGGGAAAAAGATATGAACCAAAAGAAAGTAATATTGCTTGTCGATGACGAAGAGAGTATCCTGTCGGCTATTCGCAGAGAATTGGCGGATGAGCCTTACGAAATGCTCACGGCAACAAGCGGTCAAGAGGCACTGGAAATAATGGTAGAACACAACGTTTCTGTTCTTATTGCCGATTTTCGAATGCCCGAGATGGACGGGATGGAACTTCTGAAGGTTGCCAAGGAAAAATATCCGGCAACAATAAGGATGATGATATCTGGTCATGCCAATATTACCATTTTGCTTAAAGCAATTAACGAGAATATCATCTACAAATTTATCACAAAGCCGTGGAAAGATTCAGAGGAATTGAAATCAATTGTGCAGCAGGCGATAAATTATTATAATCTTCGCCAAGAGCGTGACCTGTTGCTTGCAGAGGTACAGCAATACCGTGAGCAAGCAGCACAATAAAAACGCTTTGTCAAACGCCTCGAGCGTGGAAAGGCTGTGCTAATGGCCAAAGCCGGCAGGGATGCGATTGCTGCGGTGCTCTATATTATCTTTTGTGCATACCTTTTTCAGCCTCACCTGGAAAAATTCGATGCTATTGGTTACTTAGTACCCTTTAACTGCTGCGCGGGAGCTTTCGGGTGCTACCTTTTAAGTAAAAGATGGATATCGGGTTTTGGCGGGAGGTTCTTTGCTGGGGTGATTTATGGATTCGGGCCATTTATGTTCTTCCTCGCGAGGTATCATCCGACGGCGGGCAGTATATCAGCGATTGTACCGTGGTTATTCTGGCCTGCTGTTTTCGGGCCTAATAATAAACGGCAGTGGATACGAGTTCCGCTGGCCATCCTGCCTTTCGTTATCATAGTAGGTCTTTTCAGGCTGGCTGGTCAGTATGGTTTATATCCAATACCCACACAAATAAAGCTAAGGTTAGAAGATTTGTTATCGATTCTTGCGCCGGCGGCGCTGGCGAGGCAGGCTGAGGTTCTGGTTGGTTTTTATCATGTGGCCATTGGCGCATTAGTCATTGGTCTGGCGATGCTAACAGCGGCAAGGCGGTATGGGGTGGTCGTCGTATTTGTTGTCGGCGTGGTGCTGAGTATTTTTGATTCGTTTTCCGGTGCGGCCCGGATTATCTGGCTGACGGTACCGCTGTTATGCTGCTCGGTTTTGATTGGAGAAGGGACCGAAGGGATAATACACTGCGGCTACAGTGACAGGAAGTGGATACTGGCAAGTGCGATTGTACTATTATCCTGCGCGATAGTCGCTCTGCTATTTGGTACAAAGGCGACGCGTATTTTCGCTGGGCTTGGTGCGGGGTACACGAGGCTGTTTATACAAGCTGCACAGATGTATGTAGTCGGGGCAATCGCAACAGGAGTTGTTTTTTTTCTGGCAAGGGGCAGGAGCCGCCTCGTATGGCTGAGGGCGGCGATTGTCTGTTCCGCGATTGGAGTCGATATATTTCTCGGGGCGGGACATATTGTTGACGCTGTTTTATAAAAGATTGCCCGGGAGAAGATTTCTCAGAAGGTTTCTCGTTCTACGGGTCCGAGTGTGAAACGGCCGTCATTGCGAATAAAGTCGATGATTTTATCGAGCTGCTGATTGACGAAACGCGTATCATTCGAGACCACAGCCATCGCAATGACCGCACTGGTCCTGATGTCGTTGTGGTCCACTTCGGAAACCGAGACGTTGAAGCGGCTTTTCAATCTTTCTATTACACTTTTTACGATTCGGCGCTTGCCCTTGAGCGAAGTGATTCCGTGCAAATAAAGCTGAACTGACATTACTCCAACTATCATAAGTTTTTCCAAATTAAGCGGCTGGGCCAATATTTTGTCGACGTAGATATTTTAGGCGTTGTTCGCAAGGATTTCAACACCGAGTGCCCGTGCGAAAATATGACGCCTTGAATATACTGATAATTCGGCTATAATCCGCTACATTCAGTGCCGGAGAAATATCGCAGGTATCGTACGGGACGCGGCAAAGGGACAATTATGCCATTAAGAAAGCGAATACCCGCAGTGGTTATCGCCGAGGATGACCAATTCCGTGAGTCGATTCGATATAACCTTTTTCTTGACGGCTTTGAGGTTGCCACGGCAGCGAGCGGCGCTTCGGATCTGACGCTCGTTTTAAAGAACCTTCCGCAGCTTGTGCTGGTGGATTGTTCAAACCGGGCCGAGCTTGTCGCTGAGTTAAAGCGGGATGCTCGTACGCAGAATATACCCGTCATAGTCTTTACCGAAGGTGAAACAATCGGCGAAGTCGAAGAAGCTTTATCTTCCAAAGCGGATGAGTGCATCGGCAAATCGGTCAGGCCTGACAAGCTCGGCAAGACGGTCCGTGAAAAGCTAAAGAAATGTCAAAAAGAAATAAAGAAGGCCCAGAAGATAAAACGAATCCCTGTAGTCATTATTGATGACGACGCAGGGCTGCGTCGAGTGGTGGAGTTTAACCTTACGCGAGACGGATTCGAGGTTCACGGCGCCGCGGACGGCAAGAGCGGAATTGAACTGGTCAGAAAAATCAGGCCTAAGCTGGTGCTTCTGGATATTGTGATGCCGGGGATGGACGGGCTGGAAGTTCTGTCGGCTCTTAAATATGACGCCAAGACAATGCGTATTCCTGTGATTATGCTTACAACAGAGTCTGCGATAGGGACGATAGACAGGGCTTACGAAATTGGGGCGGTAGATTATATCACCAAGCCTATTCGGGGACGTAAGCTGGGCGATACACTGAAAGAGAAACTCAAAAACTTAAGGAGTAAAGGCAAATGAAGTTAGTTGAATATTTCACCAAAGCAAAAGGAATAGGTATTTTAGGTACGGCTGATGCGGAGGGAAAGGTTGACGTGGCAATTTATGCAAAGCCGATGGTCGTCGATGAAAATACTATCGCATTAGTGATGCGTGAAAGGCTCAGTCACCAGAATATCCAGCGTAATCCCAAGGCTGCGTATATGTTCATAGAAGATGAGGCTGACAATGCGGGAGTAAGACTGTATCTAACTATGATGCACGAAGAGACGAACGCCTCGCTCGTCGATAAAATTATCGAAGAGCACCCGGAAATTTGCCCTGAGCTCGACGAGGCCAATAAGTACCTTGTGCATTTCAGGGTTGACCAAGTACGAGAGCTCGTCGGCGGCAGAACGCTCGAATAGAACTGGAATATTCGAATCAGACTATTAAGTGAGTCGAAGATTTTTTGAAGATTTGGGGAAAGAGAAGCATATATATAAAAGGAAATATCTTGAACGTTTTGGAGTTTTGAGAGTTCAATGGCAGAATCGCCGGAACAGGTTGAGGTCAAACGAGTCGAAACACAGGTTGAACAGGCACCAAATAAGCCATCGCTTATTGGGCGTTTGTATGCGGTGATTTTTCCGATTCTCGGCGGGCTGATTCTCGATTTTGCGGACCTGGCGACACTCGGACCGGTCGGGCTTTATATGGGTATGATTGTCGGCTGTACAATCGGCTGGCTGATTAGCGGGATATATGATTTTTCCAGAAAGGGACGCCTGATGCTCTCGCTGCTTGCGGGGATTTACTGCACTATTCCGGGTACGTTCTTTCTGCCGTTGGCTACTGCCATATCTGCAGTGGCCCGATTCCGCGAAAGACCTGCACCGCCTACAAACGATTCCCAAAAAAAGACCGGATGAGACAATTACGGGATATATATGTGCGGTTTATCGTATTGCGGTTTGCGGCCGGGAGAAGCAGGCCGCCATTGACGAGATGGCCAACGGCGGCTTCGGGTTTCATCCGGTTTGGAAAGACATAATCCAATCACTCAATAATCTGGATGCTCGAGGATTCAGAGAAAGAATTTCAGATGACAGCAAGCTTATTATTCAAAAATAGCCTGGGCTCCAAGTCTTAAGAAATACTACACTTATCTACTCACAGAAAATCCAAATAAATTAATAAATCAAGCTATTGACGTATACATCAATCTACAATTATACTAATCCTGTTAATCTAAAATACCCTTTCTAAAAGGTGTATTTGATGAAATGGACAATCGATTACCTCGAAGAAGAAGGTGTTGTATTTATAAAAACATCCGGTGTTACAAATTGGGATGAACAAAAGCAGATGTGCCAAGAGGCATTTCGCTTCGCACAGAAACATAAGGCGCATAAATATCTCGCAGACAACCGGGACCTTCAAGAGGGTCTTTCCGTTCTGCAGATAGATGATATGCCCAGGATGTTCAGAGAAATTGGATTAGAGATTGAGGACAAGATTGCCATTTTGTATGGCCCGGACCTGGAAAAGAAATTCAAATTTTTCCAGAGTGTGTCCAATTTCGCATTGCTCAATTTTCAGCTTTTCACTGATAAAGACGAAGCGATGGCCTGGCTGAAATCGGGCAGGTAACATTCATTAGGTTTTCATTTCCGTGACGAGTTTTTAAATTGCTGGTGGCTCTTTAAGAAAAAGCTTGCTTTAAATATCCATAAGGCATAGGATTCTATCTGGCAAGGGGTATGGATGAAGGATAAGATAGGCGGATGGGTCTTTTACCGCTCTGATGTTCAACTTTGGATGGCTACGACGTAGCTCCAGATAAATTCGGAGTAGATGCTTTAATCTATGAAAAAGTTGAAAAGAAAACGAAAATCAGGGCCAGATTGTCGACGTGTACCGGAGCGAATTACTGGCTTGGGAGAATACTTTGATGTGATAAATAGTGTTCTAAAAAAAGAAGTTACTTTTTGGTTTAGGGGAAATGCTGATTTAACTTACAGATTAGTACCTTCAGCTTTAAGGTATCCCAAACTATCTGAACGTAATAAAGCGTTGAGCTTGTTAAATGATTTTAAAAGATTTGGGGAATTAAAACTAACAAAGACGCCAAATGCTAATCAAGAATTTAAATGGGTTCAACTGGCGCAACATTACGGTCTGCCCACACGTCTCCTCGACTGGACCAAAAATGCAGCTATTGCTCTTTACTTTGCTTGCGAGAGAGAACCAGAAAAAGATGGGGCTGTCTTTATTCTTAATCCTATAGACTTAAACAGAGAAGCATCTCCAAAAGAACCGCGTATCTTTGACCCTAATCAAGATGTCTCACTAATAAGACGATACCTTAGACTAGACGGTTCAAAAAATCTAAGGGATTTGAAAACAATCGCGGTTAATCCCCCATGGAATTCTGAACGAATCATGCTCCAGCAAGGTGTTTTCACGCTAAATGGCTCTAGGATGTTTACATTAACAGACAAACAAGTGCCCTCTCTGGTTTACTTAAGAATTAAAAAAGAATATAAGCAGGATTTATTAAACGAACTAGAACGTATCGGGATTAATGAAATGTCTATTTTTCCCGAGGCTGAACATATGTGTCGTTATCTGAAATGGCGAGAAAACTTATTTTAGACGAGAAAAAAATGACTGAATACATACCTTTTGTAAGCACATCCAGCGATCTTGAAATATTGAGAAAATACTATTCTCAATGTGAGTTTGTGCGCATTCCTTACGAAAAAGCTGACAAGTTGGTTAGTGATATTCCTAATTCTAGTATATGGTTAGATCCTTGCGTTGATGGATATCATCATCGACTAGTTACCAAGTGGCCATCAGGACCAAAGAAAGGTTGGCAGAACTATTATAGGAATCTATGGAATAAACTTGAGGATCTATTCAAGCAATTCCCTAATTACGATTTTTTGGCCGACCCAAAAAACTGGAGGAACAATAGACAAGCAGATTTAGATGTCTTCATAGAAAGATTACTAGAAGAATGCGCTCGTTTCAAACCAATGTGGATCTCTGTGCCACAACTTCCTATAACAAAATCAAAGAAGAGAAATAATGTAAACAAAATGCTCGCACAGGCTACAAACCGATGGAAAAGAAGAACTAATTGGAATGGAAAACTAATCCTACCAGTAATATTTACTAATCAGAGTCAATTAAATACTCCGGCCACAAGAAGAGATAGAATAGAAGATATAGCGGTCTGCTTCGAATTCTCAGGTGCAAAATCTATCTGGATTGTAGATGAAACACTCAGCGATCAACAACGAAATAAGAAATATCCTAAGCGTTATAACGACTTGATTGATCTTCACGAAAAAATAAAGAATCGTTTCGATATGGGTGTTATTGTAATTGCTGGTCCATACTGGGGGATCAATTTAGTTCTTTGGGCTAAAGGTTTATGTGACAATCCAGCTTTTAGTCTTAGCGGCTCATACTCATATAACATCTCTTGTGGTGTACCGGGCGGTACTCCTGTTACAAGAATCGTTTTACCACCACTAAGAAGATTAGTTGTAATGGCCAAAGACGAGTTAGAAGAATGGTTAGAGGACACTCTATCGAGATTATCTTCTGAAGATAGAACTTACTTAGAATTCAAGCAGATTAAAGAAAACTCGCTTAAATTATCTAACAGGAAAATTAGTTTGCAACAAATAGCACAATTTTATAGCACTTGGTTACAAACCATCGAAGCCCTTCCCAAAACTGGTCGAAAACTTGCTCTTTACCAAGATTTATCATCAGCTTACGTAGTTGGAAGTCAACTTAAAAAACTACCAACAAAAGCTTTGTCAAATGCTTCAACCGAAATGCAAAAGCCAGGAAAAGTTGCAGAACAGCTTATGCTCAAGTGTCTCTCTTAGTATACTCACGCCAAAAACGCTCAGCACAGTGCATCTTGAGAATTTGTTCTGATTCACCAGAAAATTTAGATCGTAATAAAACTTGCACCTTATCACAATCAATTCCCAAAATACCAATCCCCCTTTCGGCAAGTTGCTGTTCTTTTCTACGTGCAAATAAATTCTTTGCCTTATTTATTGGAAGGCCAACATAGGTCTCTTCAGCGAAAGCCAGATTACTTCTAGCCTGGGCCAAGACTTCTGAGATCCGAGACAATTTAAGCTCGACAGCAACAATCCGTTTATGGAGAGGATACCAACCGTTAAGCTTTTGAAAACAATCGGTTTCAACCTCTTGCACAAACCTATCGTTTATTAGCCTTTGGAGCTCTTTTTCTACAAAAGATTCATCCAGAAAACTCGCAAATTGCCTGTGAAGTTCTGTAAAACTAATAGTATCGTTTGTTTCCAAATCGGGTATATATGAAAGTAATAGAATCCGTAATTGGGAACCAATAGGACGTTTCTGTCCAAGATTAAGCCTTTTTCGGACTTTGTTGACATTCAATGAGCACCCGACTAAGTCACAAATACCCCAAGGCGTGGGGTATTCCCGCTTAACCTGTAGACCTTGACACAAGAGCCATTTCTCAACCGGCTTGGTCATTTCTGATTCGTATTTAAAGCCCATATCCTCCTCACAAATCACCAGATGTAGTCAAAAAAAACGCATTTCCCTGACAATCAAACATTATAATTACTCCAAAAAGCATGTCTATGTTCGATATCGGTCAAAGTCTTTAAAAAACTGTATTTTTCAGGCTAAACCTATGCCTAAATCCGTGTTAAGTATGGATTGCCACATCTATATTAACCATTAAAAAGTTGATGCTAACTTTTCAATTCAGTGACGAGTTTTTTGGTTTCCGTGGACTGGTTCTGCTGGGCCTGTTTAAAGGCTTCAGTTGAGCCGGGGTTCCGGTTTTTGAACAGCTCGTTGTTCTTTATGACTTCCTTCAGGGCCTGTGATTTGGCGCGAGCATCTTTGAGGTATTTGACGGCCTTGGTGCCGTAGACGCCGCCGATAATGGCGCTTATCCCTATGCCAAGTTCCAAAAGGGCATCGGCGGTATCCCACGGGTCGGGCCTTTGTGAAGACTCGATGAGCGAGGCCTGGGCAATATCATAATTCGACTGGAGCAGAACATCCTGCGGAGTATAAGTCTGGGGCAATTCTGAAGGCAGGCCGAAGTAAGCAGTAAATGAATCGCTTTGCAGATGGGCCAGTTCGGTAAGGGCCTGGAGCTGCGGTGAAGCTGATTCACTCTTCGCTTCCTGGGCCGCGAACATAGTTGCCCGCTCGTGGAGGTAGGCGTTTTTCTTCTGGATTTCGCTGGGTGCGAACCGCAGCGTGTTACAACCCGCGAGAAAGACGAACGACAGAATTAGTGTAAATGCAATTTTACGAGGTGCGATTTTAATTTTCATCATTGTTTTCCTTAAAAGTAGTGCAAGAAAAAATATTCTGTTATAATTTGGATGTTACTGAAACCGGAGAATTCGCAAGTATTCGCAATGGACACAGCGAGGGATTTCAAACCTGATAAAATATTGCTCTGGCGCAAAATCGTCGATGAGCCTGAGGCACAGCGGATAATTAATCTTTTCCCATCTGTTAAAGTCAACCTGATTGAACAGCAGCGCTATATACAATCAAAATCGGTCGACGCAGGCAAGGCTTTGGTCGCCGGCAAACGAATTCTGATGATTGGCCAAACCCAACAGTTTGTTAACCATTTCGACGGTCGATTAGGGGCCAACGTAAGGTGTCGGCCTTATTACAAACTTGTGCCGATTTCGAACGGATGTCCGTATTATTGTACCTATTGTTATCTGGCATTCGTTTATCGCAAATATTCTCCCTTCATTAAAATCAATATCAATTACGATGTTATGTTCCGGCAAATACGAAAGGTTTTGCAGAAAGGTAACGGCCCGATAAGTTTCAACATGGGCGAGATGCTCGACAGTCTTGCGCTGGACCATATTACAGAACTTTCCAAAATGCTGGTGCCTTTTTTCGGCAGCCTGTCAGGCGGATATTTAATGCTATTAACCAAAAGCTGTAATATTGAAAACCTCCTTTTGCTTGAGCCAAATAATCACACTGTTGTTTCATGGAGCCTTAACAGCAGCTATGCTGTAAGCCAATTTGAGACCGGTACAGCCAGTCTTGATGAGAGAATAGCAGCAGCCAAGGCTTGCCAGGAACATGGTTATCGAATCAGATTCCGCATCGACCCCGTTATACTGCATTTTAACTGGCAAGCAGAATACACTGAACTGACTGACAAGATTTTTAAGCATACGCGTCCTGAGAATATTACTCTGGGTATGTTGCGTTTATTGCCGGGACATCTTAGTCTGGCAAAGTCTGCTTATGGCGAAAATGTTAAGAATATGTTTCAATCTGACCTGACCGAACAAGGGACGGATTTTAAGATTCGCTACAATCCCAAAGATAGAATCGAATTTTATAAATTCATCGTTGATACCATTCGCCGCTATGATAAAAAAGTCTCAATAAGTTTATGCCGAGAAACACCTCAAATTTGGCGAGCATTAGGAAACCTTTGTAATTTCGGAAAATGCAATTGCCTAGTGTGGTAGTTGTTGTGTTTGTTCGACATTGCTAATTATTTTTTCCATTGCTTGAAGGCGGTATTCATAAGAGATGCTTCTTTCGGACAGGACTTCAAATTTGCTCTTCCATTCTTTCTGGCATTGAAGAAGCTGGGTGACGTCGCGCTGGAGCAGGTCGAGCTGGCGCTGGAGGTTGACCCAGCTTCCGACGATAAGGCCGGCAAGGAGTACAAGCTGAATTACGACCGACAAATTGATTTGTCTGTTCAGGTGCCAGGTTTTTATGTTGTCGTTATTGTTCATTTTTCATACCGGTGCGTAGAAAGCGTATTTCTCGCCGACCTTCGAGATTACAACGTATCTATCGGCGGGGAGGTTTCCCTGTGAATTGAAAGGTTCAGCAAGATTAATAGCGGTGAACTGGCCTCCGAGTAATATCGGTTGAGTGGGCGGGTTTTTTAATTCTACTATCCGCACATTGTAAAGATTATAAGAATTGTTGCTGATTACCTTAGCGGCTGCAGTAAAGGTCCTATCGCCGGGGCTTGTTACAAAAGACTTCTCAGCAGGAATTGCAGCAGTGCGGGCAAGCCGCTGCAGGAGCCGGTCGGCATCGGTGACATTCGTATTGTCGCTCATAGTTGCATGCTCCTTCGGCGAATAATCTTTAGATTAGTACACTGACTTTTGAAATCCACACTCACTCGTTTGATATGTGCCGTGCTTCGGTCGTCGCTGTGCAGGCCAAATATATTGCGGCTCTGCGGGGCCGCGGTGACTTTATCGTCGACCGAATAATGAAGGGCCAGGTACGGTGTCTGCAAATCGACAGTCTCGATTACCTCAGACTTGGACCCGGCCCATTTTCTCAGATGCTCATAAAGAGCGGCGCTGTCGTCAGCTTCGTCTGGTTTGCCAATCGACGAGCCGGTCGAGCCGTAGAAATTACTCTGATTGGTGACCTTTCGAAATCTGAACGGGCTCTGCATTTGTAAACAAAAGTCGATGACCGGCGAGCCTGCACCAACAGGTCCGTCGGCAATTTCGCAACTCAGCCGTTCATCGCTCAGGACCGAGCAGGTGATACGAAATCTAAGTACGCCTTTGAGGATTGCAATCCAGGTATTGAGGTCGAGCCGGTCGCTGCTAAGCCAGATGCCACACTCGTCGAGCAGATTGTCGGAGGCATAGAGATACTGCCACCAGTGCTCGCCGTCGTCGTATGATATCTCGAGAAAATAACCGAGCGAACGGTCCTGAGCGTCAGCGGTCAGCGCCGGATGGAAGCGGCGAGCGCGCCTGACATAATTTTTGGTATCGAAAATTTTAGCGAAATCAAAGGCCGGGCCGCGATTATACGGTTCGCCTGTGTATTTACCTGTCTCGTTCAGGCACCACTTTCGATAAACGTCACGGACTTCGATAAAGTTCGAATTACTCGACGGACTAAACGCGTCAAAATCCGTAGTCTCGTCCGCAGGGTCCCAGGCTTTTACTAATTCGAACGTCGCTTCGAAAACCTTCAGGTCGCCCAGGCCGATATATCGATGAGTTACAGGCCAGAAATTATTATGCTCGGAATACGCCGCTACATTTGTCTTCGATATGTTAAGCCGCTTTCCTTCGTGCTGAAGTTCGAGCTCGACTGTTCGTGTGCCGTCCGGCTTATAAAACTCGATGGCCTGTGCGGGACCGTCGGACGAACCGGCCGGCAGAAACCTGAACCTCAGGCCGGTGCGTTCGCAGCATTTGTTCAGGGCCGCAAGGACATTCATACCTGTAAGGTCGAGTTCAGCGGCCTGCTGATTGTCGGTCAGACCCTGCAGCAATTTGAGCGGGGGTCTTATTAGTCTGCACGGCTGAATATATACGGACAACAGATAATCGATTATCTCGGCGTAAGTCCAATACGTCGCAGAGGACAACTGAGCAGAAAAAACCCGGCAGCTATTACCGCTGAAATTTGCAGGTGATTCAGAAGCGTTAGGCGCAGCGTCTTCATTGAATATCGGGTCGGTTCCGACAAGAAACTTCGCAGAATTATCGAGGTCGCTGACATAACGGCCGTATACGGTTTTGCGTTTCAGGTCTGCGCTGTAGTCAGCCGCAACAATTTGGATGATTTGCCCTTTATCGGAGAAATCGATTTCAACAGTTTCTATCTGTCCGACAAAAACAGGCAGTGTCTCGATTACAACCGAAGGCGGTGAAGCGTTGTAGTGCTGAGTGATACATATTTCGGCCCCGGGATAGAGTCGAGATTTTACCGAATCCGAGGCGGCGGTATATACAAGCCTGGCGGAACTGAAATCCGGCCAGCCGCTGCGAACTATCTCAATAACCTCAAGCTCAGGACAAAGTGAACCGTTCAGAAAGATAATTACGCCGGCGGCAGCAAGGGCAAGGTCATTTTGTTCAGACTGGAACAGGTCAACGCGATTCGACATTGGAATACTCAGAAACTGTTAAATGTTCTCGAAACCTGAAAACTGGATAAGACAATTGTTGCTGTTGCTTATTTCAATACTAACGGCAGCCAATGAATTATCTTCGAGGCCGTTTTCGTTCTGTGCTCTTACTGCAAACAGATGTTTGCCTTCAGAAAGCTGCTCGCCTGTAAAACTGTAAAACCTTCGGCCTTGATATTCGATTTGAGCGATTGGATTCTGATAGTCGATTTGTCCCTGGCCGTTGTCGGTGTAAATATTAAACCGCACCGGCGGCGACTGTTGCCGCATCGGGCAATAGAACCACGTCAGCTGTGCCCTGCTGCCCTGAACAATTTCAGCTTTGATAGTAAAGACGCTGTTTGGAACAGGGTCAGCGAGATCGCCGTCGCCGTCGATAACGACTTTGACCGATGCGGACAATGTTCGTTCAGTATCGCCGCATCCATTGGCACGGCGAAGGACATAAAAACAGGTTGTATTACTCTGATGCAGTAAATAATCAGAAGGCTGAATCTCATTCGCATCGAAATCACGAACCGCGATTATTCGGTCATAGTCAATAGTTTCTATACTATCTCCGCGATAAAGCAGTGAACAACCGGCAGGTCTCGGCCAGAACCAGCTCTGATGCAGGACAGTCCCGAGCTTAAAGGCGTTCGGTGTCACAGACGTAAAAAGTGCATCTCTATAGAAAACAGCGTCCATTAGGTCGGTATCCTGGTAAGGGTTGATTCGTCTTCGCCCGGAGTGATAGTGAGGATGACGGTCTGACTGTCGTCATCATAATAGCTAATTTCGCTGGTGAGTTTGTTCTGGACCGCTTTGTTTGCAAGTATCTTGTCGCAGGTAAGCTCAGCGATACCGGTCCAGATAATACTGCCTGTACCTATCAATTCGTCGGTATTAGCTAGTGTTTGTGAAGACTGAACGAAAATTTGAATTGAGTATCGGCCGGGACCAATTGCGGTATCGAAATCGCCGGTGTATCGGTTTCCGCTTTTGTCGGTCAGGCCGATATGGTAATCATCAGCTGTGTGCCCGTCGCTGCCCCACTGTTCGAAGACCTGCGATGATGGATTCCAGACTTCACCTATGATGTTTCTTAAACAAGCGTAAACAGTAAAGCCAGATTGATAATCGATGTGGATTTCATTTGCCATAGTTTCTTCTCTGCGTTTAATGTGGCACTAAACTGCATTATTTGTAGTACCAGGTTATCCATCGTGTATACGTGTTGCCCGGGTCGGGCATCGCCGATTCGCCGACCTGCCAGGTTAGTTTAATTCCGTCTTTGTGATATGGCGCCCGCCAGAAAGGAAAGAACCTGCTCGCCGAGCAGGTGTAATCGGCGTCGTGTTTTTCGACCATACACTCGTCACCCGGCTGGTCAAAGTTACCTTCCTGAAAATACCATGATGAGTGATAGAAATCCTCGGAGCCGCTGCTGCGATACGAGGCCGACGCACTTCCGCCGTAAAATATCCTGTAATCACCTTCGAGATACTTGAAATTGTTGCCGACACCGCTACCGACGCCGTTGTTAAAGAACTGAAACAGCCCGGCCAGTACTGTCGGCTCGGTTGTGTTCAGGAGCGGGACCTCTGTGTACTTGGTCTTCCAGCCTTCCTGACCGTAGCCATAAGTGCGAAGCAGCATACCATCGGACAAACCGATTGTTCGCAGCCTTGTTCGATCCAGCGGCATACGTTCAAGCATCATCCAGACCAAGTGGCTGTTGCCTGTATCGTTCTTTATGTCGATTCGAATCGATGAATAATAAGGCATCAACAACCGCAGATAACCGCTGAAACCGCTGTAGCCGCTGCCTTCGCCGGATTCCTGTGAATTAGTCACGCCGGTAAAATCTCCTCTGTGATTGGCCGGATAGTCAAAGCCGCAGGCAAATAATTCTCCTGTAAGACCTTCAATCTGCGGTGAAGCCGCACCATCGAAATAAATCCGGACCGGTGTAAGGCGAAGTTTGCCGGGGAAATCACAGGCCATCCAAAAATTGGTGACAATACACGGGCCGTCGCTGATATTAAATATAGTTTCCCACTGCCCTGCGGCTACAGAGTTTCTCTGGGTCTGGTCACATTTTAACTCACCAGGACCCGGGAATGGTTTGCATGGTAAACTAATCGTACGAGCAAGCATAAAATATTCCTCTTTATAATCGGTGAATCTAAAATCAGATGCCTGTTATTGTGGAATCTTAAAACTGTGTCCACCGCGGTAATCGGTAATCGAAGTTATGTCACCCGACGAGGTAGCGATAACAGCCAATCTGATGTGCGGTATGGTTGTCATATCAGGAAAAGAGCTGTACTCATTTGTTACCAACGTCCCGCTCGAATCCAGGTATACGTAAATATCGGCTTTGTCGTCGGCGAGGGTATTACCGTTCGAACCGGCGTAATTGACTAATGTAGTGCCGAACCAGAATGAGCCAGGCTTTACGCCGATATCGAGTCCGCCTTCATCGTAAACCCGCAGCTCATTCGCCTTTTTTGTTGCCAGAAGCAATCTGTACAACAGTTTTCTGAACTGCAGATAATACGGTGCCGTGCCTGTCGATATATACTCAATTCCTGTATCTGTATCCGACACGATATTGAGCAGGTCGTTATCAGATGGATAAACCTCAGCCATAGTCTTCTCCTTGAATACGCTCAGCTAACGCCAAGCATCAACTTATTGGTCTGTTTATCAAATGACAAAACTGTAAGAGCTGTCGCGGGTCGGGCTGCGGGAATAACAGCTATAGATTCTGTCTCTACTGCATCGCTTTGGCTGCCGTTCTTATCAATTACTTTGGCGGCAAATTTGTAAACACCTTTATCAAGCGGTTCGCTTATCCATTCAAGCGAATCTGCATCAAGGCCGAACTGACCTAACCCGAAACAGCCCGTGGCGAAACCAACGGCCGCTGCAGAGTCAAATCCAAAGTCACCCTCGCCAAAGCTGCTCGTGCCGAAACCGGCTTTATCATAAGGGCTGGGCCAAACATGAATCGGCTCGGCGTTTACAGGATTGTCGTAATCGATATCGCCGGTTCCATTATCAGAATAGATTTGAACTGTCGACCCGAGCGGCAGGAGCTGGCTTCGCAGGATTCGCAGCTTTACTCTGCCGGTATCGGTTGCCTGGGGCAGCTCACTGCTAAAATCAATATAGGCCAACTGCGGCTCGACGGCAAAGACCTCAATCCGAACAGCGGTTGCAGGTGAGCCGGGCAGATGTACAACCAATTGTTTTTGATTGATATCAACCGTTGTACCGGCATGTCGGCCGTTGACGTAGACCTGATGGAGTTTGTCAGGCCAATCGCTATGCCACCCGACCAGTGCTACCCGCGGACAGGCGAGATAGTCACCGTTTGTCCAAATACCCGCGGGTACATCCAAAACTCTTACCATGCTTATTCCGTCTGCAATTAGTGACATAATCAATTCGTCAGTAACTGAGTGTAAATAATCTCGTAATCGACAACCAAACCCGCTCCGCCGTGCCGTTCATTCTTTGTCTTAAAGGCGTCTATGCGGACATTTTCGAATCGCTCACCGCTGTTCGTTATTAACGTATAGGCGTAGCCGTCCATATAATCACAAATCGAACCGAGTTTATCTTCCAGCTCAGCCTTGCTCGAGGCCCTGATTGAGCCGGATTGTTTTATAATCCTGCCTCGTTGACCCAGGTCAATACCTATAATCCCATCCAGTCCCGCGATAGAACGTTCGACCGAATCGCGTGATATACTGCCGACTTCGATATGCAGTGTCCGTTCATCAAAAAGGCTTTGTCCGTTCAGCGTTGTTGCCATTGGCGTATCCCCGTCAATCTCTCGTCAGCCTTATCGCCCCGCCGTTGCTGGTCCTGTCCGCGATACCGTCGTCACCGGCGTCTATGCTGACCCTCGCTCGTGAACGGGCATTTTCAAAGCACTTTCGATAGTAATGGCTTTTCTTCCAGAAGCCTTCGTCGTCGTTCTTGCCGGCCAGCATAGCGTAGACACTCGAAATCACTGCAAAGACCGAAGCACGCCTGAGTACCTCTGTATCAAGAATGTCCTCGACATCGATATCGCTTGCCGGTGCGCCTGGTTTGACCGCGAAGTATTCGGTAAGAGCAAACGCCGCTTCGCTCGCCTGCGGGTCAAACGTACTTATCCGATAACTGACTTCGGACGCATGCGGCGGTCCAACCGCGTCATCTTCATCATCGCTTCGCAATACAGAAACAGTAAGCTCTGTCGCAGAATCCACAGATACGATTTCATAAGTACCGTCTATTGTCAGACCCGAATCACGAAGATAGACAACGCCGCCGGCAGATACCTTCGCTGCGATAAAATCAGCGCCGCTTACTGTAAAGCTCGTACCGGAAAGTGCCCCGCCGTTGCCCTGCGTCAATATCTGCCAGGGAAGATGAAGCTCACCGAAAAGAGCCGGCTCATATTTCAGAATGTCTGCATCGTTTGAAAACTTAACCATTGTGGTCCGTCCTTTTTATCCCGTCGTAGCTGCACGGATGACTTTTCTATGGCCCTTTCTGGTGCCCGGGAAAATCTCCCGGGCACCATACCGGGCGAAGTTAGAGGAGAGAATTCCCATTTTGCGATATACTGCAAAATGGAGTCCCTGTGACAGTATTAACCTGTCGTATTAGTTGGTAGCAAGGTCTCGAATCAGCCCGTGGGCCTTTTCGTTCTTCAACTCCAGTGTATATTCGCCAATCAGCTCTCCGCATTCATAGTCGCCGCCGCTTGCCAGTGGTTTAAAGTGGAAACTTCTACCCGAGAGCGGAAGAACTCCGATGCGCGATGAATCCAGTAACAGTACAGCATCCTGGGGCATCCAGCGACTGGCAATAATCCGACAGACTCCGAAGTCACTTTCATAAATGCTAATCATATTGGTGAATCTTGTGTCTGTGGATGTGTATGTCCTGCTATCGGCGGCAAAGGAATTAATTTTACGCTTCTGAAAACCATTGACGACAATCAGATCTACATTTCCGCCGCTGTTTTCCCATATATGACGAAGCATAAGGTTGATAGTTTCTTCATCGAGGTCGCCGCCTGACGGGAAACCGCTGTCGCCGCTGTGCATAACGTTCGTCGCCAAATTCTGCATAATACCTTTCATCGAACGCCGTACTGAGACGTTGCCCTCGGGAATACTTGTTGGCTGACCACCGTTAACAACGGTATTCTCAAGGTCACGGACAAGCTCGCGGAGCCGCTGCTGCTTCTGGTAATCCATCTCGTCGGCAAGTCCAAACTGACTTGCGGCAATATCCGTTCCAGATACCTCAACGGCCGCAGAAAAGATTTGCGTGTAATTGCCGCAACGCACACGATTGGTAAACCTCGACTGTGGTTTGGATGCACCCTCTAAAGCCGCATTACCCAGAATGTTAATCACCTGTCCGTTAACAAGGTTCTCTTCATCGGTGCCGGCGTATCCGCGCTCTACTGAAAGGGTGTCGCTATTTACTATTGTCACCAGCATCAATTCTTCGCTGCCCTCAACCTGTATCTGGTCTCCGGCACGGAACCTGCTGCCATTGGCTACATCGAAGGAACTTTCACTGAGTGGGTCGCCAATCGAACCATCGTTGATTGCGTCACGATTCGGCAGCAGCTCGTCCTCGGACCACTCATGATGTGTACTTGTTGCCTCATGAAGCGGGTCGCCCAGAGCATCAAGCAGCGGCGTCTCATAGGGCGAGATTATCCCGATAATATCCGATACGTCCTCTGCCAATTCCGGCAAAGTACTTCCGGCAGAATACGTTGCTTTACCTGTAAAACTCATATCATTCTCCTTTGCCCTGTACCGTACGGTGCAGGGTTTGTTCGAGCCCCGGTGACGAAAAAGCACAAACGTCACCGGCCTCTGTTAAGTAGTACTATTGATTAAACAAAGTTTCTCCGCAGCCTCAGATACTCATGCAAATCCACTCGGCTGCCTGTCGTTGCTGCTTTCGACGCAGCTTTGGCAAGGCTCGACTTGCCTGATGAAAGCCTGTCTTTAACAACAGCTGTCCTCGGTGCTGCTGCACCCTTATCACCGACCTCTGCCGAGCCGAAAAGATGCGGTTTTTCAATCCTGAGCTGCTCAACCAGGGCGTCCACATCCGTACCTTCTTTATCCGCACGCGCCCTTGCAACCAGCAAGGCCGTCTCAAGGTCGCTTGCGCCCGCCGCAACAAGCTTGCGGGTCAGCGACCGCTCAGACTCAAGCTGATTCATTTTCGCCGTCAACTCCTGTGCTTCACGGCGAACTGCACTAATCTGCTCACTGAGATGCTCGGCTTTTTGCTCCGCAACCTGCGCGCGTTTGCGATAGCGGATTGATTCGGCAACCGGAACAAGCCTGACATTGTCAATCGAAATGTCGTCTATCCGGTCTTTGTCTTCTGACAATACGTTCGCTTCTGCGTCCACTCGACTCATAAAAACCTCCCGGTCTTTCTCTATTGTTAATTCTCAGCTAAAAGCTGAACTCTAAGAACTGACTGAGTCATATCCCAGTTCTTTCAGGACCTGCTCGGCCGGTACGCCGAGCTCTTTTTTGATTTGTGCCTCCTGTAATTTCTCCATCATATTCTCCGGCAACGGACTGGGAAAAATGACATCGACCTGTCGCTCTGATTTCGCGGTCTTGTAAAGACCGGCCGTATCAAGAATCTCCAGCGCCATAGTGATAATGCTCTTTATTCCCTGGCCGTATGTGAACCTTTTGCGCTCTGTCTTGCTGAGCATTCCCATAAGCGTAAGTTTCAGCGCCACCGCGCTGGTCAGGTTGCCGAGTTTATTTTTAAGTACACCTGCCACTACCGGAGTCACGCCGCTGGTCTTATCCATAGCCTCGCGAATCTCTGCGATATGCAAATCTTCGCTCGGTGTCGCAGCATCGCCGCCGAACTCTTCTATGGCAGCTTCAGGATTGTCCGTGCACCACATCCTGCCCGGCGCAACGGGACGGTTCTCGAATCCTTCGATGCCTTTTCCAAGATACATCTTGAACGACTGGAAAGTTATCCTGTTCGCCCTGTCAGAAAGCCGCGTGTTCAGCTCATCCTGCAGCGGCACCAACGATTCAACATCACTAAGACCTTCGTAATAATAAGGCTGAGCGATATTCTGTATGTGTACAACCGGCAGAAATCCCCACGGTATATTACCTTCGGCCACGAACTGCCTGTCCTCATATCGCTGCCAGGCTGTTGCCGAAGTAACGTCGGTTACTTCGACAGAATCTTGTATAGCACCGTTATGGCGATTCGGTGATAACAGTCGAGAAAGAAAAGTGTTCTTTCTGCTTACGGCGTTTTTGTTCTGGCGAAAATGCTGTACATAATAGTTGATTTTCCTGTAGTTCGTTTCATCCAGGACAGGCAGTGCCCTTGGCGCTTCTATTAATTCAAGGCCGATTGCTCGTGCCGCGTTGAGCACGTCTTCAAAAACAGGGGCTTTAGTGGAGTTAGAGAAGTGAGAGGAATTTCCCAAACGCGATATATCACGATCAGGTGCCATGGAAAGTATCGTATCGCCAGGCCTGACTATGCAATCGACAAAACCGTAAACACTTCCGAGCACCACCATATCCTGGAAAAATCCGATGCCGCCGTTAGCCGCGAACATAGCCTTTATAAGCATCTCAATTTCTGCACGTCTTTGGGCATCAGCAGCCTTCGAGGCAAAACTTATCATCTTGCCGAACAGAAAATCGACCGCCGCGTTGATACGCCAGCCGATATCATTTTCAATAACAACTTCCTTTCGCTGAACGTCCCGGACCGGCTCACCGCTAAACAAGCCGGCTCGTGCCGACCGCGAAAGACCGGTGATTCTTGCAGGCAGACCATATTCCTGGGCCTGCACATAACACCTGCCCGATTCGTTTACTTTGCGGTCAGCGGCACACAAGCCGTACACATCAACGGCGCGATTTGCATAGTACTCCCAAAGCTTGTTAAAATGCCGCTGGATATCTATCGAGCGCTCATCGATGAGCCACTCGATATAATCAGCATCTATTTTCTCATCAGCGAATATCTCAAGGTCAAATGCCATAACAGTTCTTACCTTCCGAAGTTTTGACTTTTGATTTTTGACTTTTCATGCTTCTCCACCTTTGGATGAACTTGCGCGTTTTTACGAAATTTTCAGAAATTTTTTGAAAAAATTTTTCGTAAGTGCTTATGAATAAAGGGCGAAATTTTTTTGAAAAAAGTTTTTTTACCTCCGTACCCCCCTGCGCGCTTTTATTGCATTATCTTGCTACGCAAAAAAAACTGCTGATTTTACCCCCTTTTGGCACGCCTTTTGCTCTCAGCAATTTTCAATACACAATCAGCGTATAGATTTGCGATGTAACTATCGATTTAGGGATTGTGTCTTTCAGGAATGCTTGCAGAAGGTCGACCTACGACTACACAACGCATTAAGGCAAATTAAGACTGTCACAAAGATAAATAACTATAGACTACCCCATAATTGAATGTCGTCGATATTCCAGCCTGAATAAGGATATGCGTATTCAAATATCTGGTAACCCCACCGAACGTATACAGTTTCCTGGTCATCAGCTACACTACTTATGTCATACTCCAATAGCTGCCATTCGCTGTCTGTTATAGGTTCTCTGCCCGAGTGGCTCCATACTTCGGTCCAGGTCGTTCCGTTATTGGATACATCAATCATGCTCTTAACGTATGCAGGCTCATCGGTATTCAGCCATCTTGCAAACTTTAATTTCATATTATGAAAACGGCGGCAATCAAACGGCCCAGCAGTTAGGTAATATGGTCCACCAACATTTATATCATAATCTCCGGAAAGATTCACGCCAAAAACAGCTGCGTTCGTGTACCCCATACCTGGGTCAGGATATCCGTAATAAAGACCACCGCCAATAGCCTGACCAAACTCCCACTGGCCTTCTGTGGTCCAGTTCCAACTGGGAGTATAACTAAGAATATCCTGATATAACATGACTTGCCCAAGCCAGTCTTCGGACATTATTGTCAAATCATAGATGCCTACTGCCCAATCCCCGTTAAAATCTCCCTCACAATCATAACAAAAACCATCTAACCAGTCGCGAGCTAACAGGGCGAAATCTAAAAAATCCACAAAACAATCTCCATTGCCGTCGCCACGCAATGAGTAGGGGTTGGGACTATAGTTTAGAGTTATGCCAGTATTATTTTCCTCGATTAATGAGAGGTGGAAGCAGTAAGCAAAAACGTTCAAAGGATTGCCCTGTAAATACAGCCGATCCAGCTTTGTCAGACCTATAAGCGGTTCGATATCGGCTATATTATTCGAGAGAAGACTCAGGTCAGAAAGATTTGTCAAGCCTGACAGAACATTGATATCGCTTATCTGATTGTACCCAAGCTGAAGAGAAGTCAGATTTGACAGACCCGAGAGGGCATTAATATCGCTGATATGATTGCTAACAATACTCAGATAAGCCAGATTTGTAAGACCTGAGACAGGGCTCACGTCACTTATCTGGTTGTTATTTAAACTCAGAGAAGTCAAATTTGTCATACCTGAGAGGGCATTGATGTCAGTTATCTGGTTGCCATAAAGCTTAAGTTCAATCATATTCGTCAAACCCGAGAGGGAATTTATATCACTTATAGAATTGTAGCAAAGCTCCAGAGTAATCAGATTTGTCAGAGAAGAGAGGCTTTGTATCTCGCTTATATGAGTCTCAGTAAGTCCCAGAAAAGTCAGGTTTGTCAAATATGAAAGGCTGTTTATATCGTTTAACTGATTATAACTAAGGTTAAGGTTATAAAGGTTTGTCAGAGATGAAAGAGCATTGAGAGTACTGAATGTGATTTGGTTGTTCCTAAGATTGAGAACTTCAAGATTTGTCAGGCTTGAAAGAGCATCGAGATTACTTATGTAGTTTTTGCCAAGATCAAGATTGCTCATATTCGTTAAATCCGATAGCGCATTGATATCAGTTATTTCATTGAACCCAAGATCCAGAACAGTCAGATTTGTCAGGCCTGATAGCGGATTTATATCACTTATCTGATTGCTACTCAGATACAACGTGGTTATATTGGCCGCATATTCCAGACCGGAAAGGTCAACTATTTCTCTACAATAGGCGGGAAGAAACATCAGGCTAAGCATATCGTTTGGTGTCGGGTCGGTAATCCCGAGTTGAGCTTCGACGGCCGCTTTTAAATTCAGGTCGGCAAAAAAAACCGGGTCTTCAGCCAAGGCCGCTGCAGACGATAATACTAATACAGAAAATATGTACAGACCTTTCACGTTCCTCCTCCGTCTATCAATTCAATCTCAAAAAGCGGCACAGCAACAGAAATAGAAAAATGACCGGCCCAGGAAAATTTAAAGAGTGCTCTTTATGGCATCTTACTTCAATCGTTCTTACTCCTCCGTAAAGGTTAAATCGCTTCTGTCGCATCAATAATAATACCCTGGCTATACTCTGTCAAGCAAAATATTATAGCTAAGATGTCAGGAATGTTTTTGCAGCAGTTCGATTATCTCTGCCTTTGTGGGAAGGCTTTCAATCGAACCGAATTTCGAGCATGTTAACGCCCCTGCCGCCGATGCGAACTCAACGGCTTTGTAAATGTCATCTTTGACTGCGCAATAAGAAGCTAACGCACCGGCGAACGCGTCACCGCACCCCGTCTGGTCAACAAGCTCGACTTCAAAAGCCGGTATGTGGTCGGCTGCAAGCCTGTCAACTATAACGCTGCCGCGTTTGCCCATCGTGATAACGGCAATACCGACACCTCGTGCAACTAAATCCGAACCAATCATCTTGGCTGTTCGGATGTTCGCCGTTGATTGTTCCGTTATGTCCGCCGCCTCATAGAGATTCGGAATGATAATATCGACGCTGAAATACTCCATGGGCAAATCGTCGCTCTTATCTGCTTCAATAGGCCTGGCCGGATTTAGAATCGTTTTAGTCCCGCCTATTTTCGCAAGCCGAATAGCTGATACAATTGCATCCTGCGGCAAATGTCCGTGAATCAAACAGATATCGGCCTCGCTGATTATCTGTTCGGCTTGTTCAATCTCCCTGCCTCGCAACGCTGTATTAGCACCGTCATATTCACAGCTTGCATTTTTCCCTGCCGCATCGACAAGAGTTACGACAACTCCGGTATTTTTGGCCTCAGCCGTATATACGTAATCGGTATTTACTTCGTACTCTTCGAGATTCGACCGAGCCGTTTGTCCGAGCGGTTCTCCACCGACCTTGCTTATCAGGTGCACCTTACAGCCGCACTGAGCCGCCTGTACAGCCTGTCTCGGGCCTGGGCCTGTTACAGCGTATGACAGGGCGGAACCATGCAACGACTGACCCCCCTGAGGAATTACGTCACACCTGATAGCGATATCAAGATATGTCCCACCTACCACTACTATCTTCGGCATCCGTCCATTCATGTCGCAATCCTATTGCTTTTATTGCTAAGAGTATAAATCGCCGCCGGACGGTTGCAAATGATTTTTTTACGCCCGTTCGGCCATTTTGGGCTTCATGCAACCGCGGTTAACCGCTCTTGAGCATCTGTCGTTCAATCCATCGTTTTATTACCTCAACCACATATTCGATTTGTTCGTTGCTCAGGGCCTGTCCTTTGGGGATATTGTGCCATTTCATCAGACAGCCGCGGCAGCAGGTGGCTGTTGCATGCTGAGCAGTGAAAACAGGATGGCCTTTATAAGGCGTCTGCTTTCCGTCATTTTCGGGCTCAGCCGGTGCCAACCGCTGCTCTACAAACCGGCGAGCATGAACGACAATCGCATTCATGCCTCTATCCTGCAAATACTGCTGCTGTTCGGATTTCAGCCGAAATCGACTGCGAAATCTGGACCTAGCCAGGCTGGTAAAAACATCGTCAATATCACGCATAAGACTTATGAGCTTTCAAACCATCTTTTCAGCCTTCTTGCTGCGTGTTTAAGTTTTTGAATACGCAGCTTAACCGAAAGTTCAGGATAGATATTCGTTTTCAGTACATTCTGCCATCCGTCACTTTCCGATTCATGGAAACTTTCGGAAATAATAGCTCTTGCCTTACATACAATTTCCGACGCTGTATGGCGCGATACGAACTCCCTGCTCTGCTGGTAATCCGCTCGATTCGACAACTCGACAATAGCAAAAATATCATATGCGTGAGTCTGAGCACGCTCGGCATCATTGCTTTTGTGCCTGTCATTATATGCAAACAGCTTAAGAATAAGCTGGTTTGAGATTGACGGAATCTGAACAGAGATATCATCTAAAGAAACGGTTTCGAGATCTTCTTCTATAAAAAGTGCTTCAGGTGTAATATGTCCATGCAATTTTGATTTAACCAGCCTTACTCTGTTAGACCTCATGTTCAGGTCTTCTATTGAAGGAGCAAGTATATCGAGTTTATTGTTTGGCTTTTTCTGAAACTTGAAATACTTTCCATTCTCACAGACTGTATACTGCAAGTCATCATTTATAACTTCCAATATTGCCTGTCTATTAGATTCATCTTGTGCTTGTGTTTTTGTGACCATTAAATCTATATCGTTAGTTGCCCTGAGTTCAATCTCATGCTCTCGGCTGGAAAACCTCAGGTAAATACCAAGTCCACCGCAAATAACTGGCTGTAATTCTATTTTGTTGAAGGCTTCTGCCAATTCGTGTAATTGTTCGAGAACAGATTCATTCATTTCTTAAAGCCTTCGAGAATTTTCTCTTTCAGTGTTTCTGCAATCTTCGGCCCGCGGGGCCTACTATTCATCATCTCAAAGTAGAGCTCTATATCATCAACCTGAGGCGGACAACCAGATATATTAAACCATACTCCAGTGTTATCATCCTCGATAACCTGTATATTCCCGTACTCTTCGTCAGGCTCCATCGAAACTAACGATTTACTACATTGGTTTCTAAACTTTGCGATATTTCTTACACATATCGTGATTTCATCTGTTGCTGCCAGGCCTTTCAATTTAGCCGCATAGAAACCGCAAGCAACACAATTTATAAGAGGTTCGAGCATTGAATATAATATTTTTTGTTCAAGCCCGTCCGAAGTAAAACGAAAACTCCTCTGCTTTTTTCGCAAATTGGAGGCTTGAAAACCAGCAAGTAATTCGTCGAGAATTCCTTCCGCATCTCCTGCTGTAATCTTAGACTTGTTTCGAGAAACCAACAACTCTTCTTCGAGAGATTTTAAGACTCGTGATACTGTTGAAACTGTGATATTTCCATCGCGACCATTTATGAAATCGACGAGTTTATATTGTGATTCAAACCCTTCGGGGTTTAAGAGCAGAGTCCTGCTTACAAGAGAGGATGTTCCCTGAAATATTTTCTTGATTGGAGCTGTATCAGGAAACTTATTTTTGTTTCCGGTTTTCTCTACGTATATGCGTGTATTTTTCCCCTTTTTTATTTTTATCTTCATATTACCGCATAAGTCCATCCAACAGACATCCTGTTCATCGAGAATCTTTCTTTGTTTAAGTCCAATATATGGAGCTACAATTATTACGGTTATTGGGGTCGAGGAATCCTTTTCTTTCTGTTTTATTAAGATAGCTTTGTTTTGTAGGTTTTTAGGGTTTGGGACAGATACTACCTCAATTGCGGTATAGCCTAAATAATTTTCTTCCACCTCCAATTCAGCGATTATATCATAACGTTTGTAAAGCCTCTTTATTGTTCTATCACGAGTGATAGAAATTCTTAACGGCTTAGAATCGTCATAAAGTGCGATGAATTTCTCTAAGATTTCTGCTTCATTTAGTCTCATCTTTCTACGCCTAAAAAACCTGATAATTTTCTTAGTATATTATCGTAATTCCAGTCCTATACAAATACATAATTTGCATATTTTTTGTATTATTCCTATATGGGAAACTTGTGTTATTTACGCAATTATATATCTGTCGCTTCCTATTGGCCATTCCCTGCCTATTTCTCGGCGCTCATAAGTTCTTTCGAACACTGCTTTTATATCTCCAAATGTGTATAGACCGCCGCCGCTGGTCTTTATCGGTAAAATTACGCGGCATGCGTCGGCGATCCCGAGGTTCCCAGCCCCATACCCTTCGCTGGGCCTGCGACTGCGAACCTCTCAAGATCCACAGCCATTGTTAACCTCTATTAAAGCGGGATTTTCCTCTGGCCTTGTTAAAGGCTTCCTATCCTATCCCTTCAATTAGCTAATAATCTCTACTTTATATCTTTTATTATCGGTAAAGTCAATCCCCAAAAACAATAATTTCACAATAAACGATACTTTTTCTTATCTGAGTATCTATATGGTTTAAAAGATTGTCGTTTCCGGTCAGAGATACTATCCCTCAGTATACGCAAAAGGCATATAACTGTTTTGATTGAAAGGACTTACGCTTATAATCCATTCGGTTCTAATTAACCCTTTGTGTTTATTATTCAATAAACATATAATATTTTTTGATATTTATAAAGAAAACACTTGACAATGTTTTGCTGTTATGTTAAAATACCACTATGTTAGATTAGTACATAACACATTCGTCCGGGTTGGGCCATAAATGACGGCAAAAACCAATCGGCCAAAACCAATCACGAATAAACGGGCCGGGAAAAATTGCCGCCTTCAGGGCTGACACTCATCGAACAGGCCCCTTTTTGCAGGGGAACCCTATATTGCGATAGGTCGCAAAAATAGGAAACAGCATATATCAGGAAGCAGCCGTCCATCACACCGCGGCAAAACCGGGATGGAGGCAATTCAAACAGCAGTCAAAGGTCCGCGCGCAGAGGAGTGCGCGCATTCCGACCGTGCCGAAGGCTTGCGCCTCTGAAGAAACGCAGCGCACTTTTTTGCTTAGTTGTCCAATATTAGAACAACTGTTTGGGTGTCGCGCGCTGTGTAACGAGAATCGAATATCATCACACTATATGAATACCGGATACACATCACTAACTCAGCTTAATCGGGACAGTACCATCGAGTTGCGAAGCAAGGCTGATAAGATTCGCAAACTGGCAGAGAAACTGTCAGAGCCCGACCGAACACTTATGCGAATGTACCTGGACCACGAAAACAGTTTCCGACAAATGGCACAATTGCTCGGAGTCAGCGAGGCAACGGTTGCAAGGCGTGTAAAAAAAATCATCAGTCGTATTGGTGACCGCAATATCGAGGCAGTTCTGGCCAAAAGCAGTAAGCTCAGCCGCAGACAAAAGAAAATAGCGCGCGATTACTTTCTACGCGGCCTGAACGTAAAGACAATCGCCCGCAAACACAAAATGACATATTACAATACGCAAAGAATCATAAATCTTCTTCGCAAACTTTCCGGGCAACGTAAACACAAGATAACAATTCGATATTACTGATAAGAAACAAATCTACTATGACTGAATACAGAGTTCAAAGAGCATTCGCTCGTTACGGTAATCTGAGCGATAAATGCATTGCTGTAATGAGGATGTTCGGCCTGACCAAAGAACGGCTCAGCCGGATTGACTTTAAGTGCGACTGCACAATTTCAATTGAACCGGGGGATATCATTTATATCACCGGACCCAGCGGCTCAGGTAAAACCGTTATCCTGAATGAGCTTCAAAAAGCAATACCGGCTCGTCTGCGAACCAACCTTTCGAAAATCAAAATTCCAAAGGATAAGGCCGTGGTTGATTTTATCGAGGCCGAGCTTATTGAAACCCTGCGTTACTTCAGCACAGCAGGCCTCGCTGATTGCCCGGCACTATTAAATACACCCGCTAATCTCAGCGAGGGTCAGCAATGGAGATTTCGACTGGCTATGGCCCTGGCATCGGGAAGACAATTTATCTTCGCCGATGAGTTCTGCTCGCTGCTGGACCGCATCACTGCAGCGTGCATCTCACACAGCATTCGCAAATTCGCTCACCGGCATAAGACCATATTCATATTAGCCTCAGCTCACCAGGATATACTCAGCGACCTGCTGCCGGATGCGATAGTAACTCGTGATTTGTCAGGCAATACAAATGTCACCTACAAATACCCGGAAAGAGCGAGAAAAACAAAATGCAGACCTGCACTATAACAAAAAAAGTCCGAATCTCCGAAGGAGCATTAGCAGACTACAAAACGCTCAGCCGTTTTCATTATCGCGACAGTCGGCTCGGTCCGTTTGAAAAAATATTCACCCTGAAACTGAATGACGAAACGGCCGGAGTAATTGTCTATTCGATGCCGGCTCCTTCTCTTAAGCTTCGCAACGTCGCTACGGGCAATTACTTCGTCGGTCTGGACAGGCGCTGTCTGATTGCACTGGTCAACAGAACAATTCGCACAATAAGCAGAGTTATCATCGAGCCGCGATTCAGAAGTCTCGGTCTGGCTGTGCGATTAGTCCGAGAAACGATGCCCCTGATGAATGTTCCGATGATAGAGGCTTTGGCGGTTATGGGCCATGCCAACCCATTCCTCGAAAAGGCTGGTATGAAGGCCTACACGGCGCCTATGTCCGTTCAGTGTATGCAGATGAAAGAGGCGTTTAGCCTGGTCGGAATCGAAGGACGAATCGCTGTCGATGCCGGGGCCGCACAGCAACATGTAGAAGGTTTGTCACAGGGTAAGCGATTATTCATCGAGCGTGAAATGAAACGATTTCTTGCCGGCTATGGAAAGCGAAAACACATGCCCGCCGGACTGGAACGAACGCAGTTTATCCTCAGCAAACTGACCGACCGCCCTGTTTATTACATCTGGCTTAAGCGGGCCTGCCCTGCTGCGAAGTGATGGCAAGGGCAATCATCGAAGTGCCATACAGAACCGCGCCGATAATTGCCGAGAATATCCCGACCTCATCAAGCGTAAGCAGTCCCGCATCATTACTATAGTCTTCGTACTCCAGAAAAAACGGGGCTACCAGGCACGCAGTGCCGAAGATAAAAAAACAGATGCCTACGATGGAACTGAGAATGCACATTCTCTTCATTTTGACTCCCTTCAAAACAGTGACATATTATTCCTCTTTATAAAAGGATAACACACCAGGGTGAATACGGTCAATTTAAGCCTTTTACTTTCCAAGCAGGCCGCAAGAGGCCCTTATTACATCCGGCTTATTCAGACTTACTTTTCTTCGTGGTGACGGCAAAGGCATTCAGCGATGCGCCCCAGAGGATTGCACCGGAAACTGCTAAGTAGACTCCAATCTCATCAAGTGACAGATAGCCGACATCATCAAGGTAAGCGTTATAACCGAACAACACGGGGGCTAATAGGCAAAAAGTCCCGAAGACAAAATAAGCGAGGCCTACAATAAAACTTAATACACATGCAGTCTTCATTTCGACTCCCTTCAAAAGAATGACATTTTTTCCACGCTGTAAAAGAATAACATGCCGGGCCGGATACAGTCAACCCAAATAAAAAATCTTCTTCCGCATCCTGATTACCCCAACCGGATGAGCAGGGACCGGCTTTCTAACACTCTATATCCTTTGACCTCCTTCAACCAATTTTAAAAAACACGTTGGGGTTAACAGAGAAATGTTTACTAAGCGTGGTTATATGAGATTTGCTTAAATCGCGTTGGCCATTTAAGATTTTTGAACCCAGGGACCGGTCCCCAAGAATACGGCCTAAATCTGATGCAGATAGATCGTTCTCGGAACACAGATATTTCAAGATGTCTCGAGGCTTTAAATCACCAGTCTGAATAGCAAAACGTTTTTGTTCATAATTCTCGATTAATATCGTCAAAACTTCGAGGTATCTGCTTGCTATGACATCAAGGTCTTTGCCGATAAGCTCATCTGCCGCAGATAAGGCCTTTTGGTAATCATTCTTGTTTTGGATTGGGTACAACGGGTACATGTCCATTAAAACCTTTATCCATTTTTTACGCATATCTGCCATATTGTTCTTTGATTTAACCACAACTGTCATAACAGCTCATCCTTCCATTTATCTTTACTGTACTCGGCATGAGTCATTACTTTGCCGATGTAAATAATTCCAAGTTTATATTCGATTTTAGTTATCAGTCTGTATTTATTTCCGGCTATGTTAAAGATAACCAGAATCTTATACGAATCGGCAGAAGCAAAGGTTTTACGAACATCGGCAAAAGATTGCCACTCAGCAGCTTCTACGACTTTCTGCCAATACTTCAACGGACCTTCAGCAGCAGGTTGCTGCTGGCTAAACTCCCTTAACTTGGCCTTACTGATGATCCTCATCTATTAATATTATCGTCAACTGAGGACGTTTTGTCAACAGTTTTTTAAAAAAAAGTAGAAATTTCGTAATCGGCACCTCTCCTGATTTCTTGATAAGTGCATATATTACAGTAAGTTATGGAATACTACACACAAAACCGCAAAGGTAAATATGCAAAACGCGATAACGCAGATTGAATTGTCCCGGCTTCTGCCGCATCCGGGTAATCCTAACCGGATGAGCAAAGAAAACTTCAGAAAGCTTGTCAGGCACATCGAACGGACCGGAAGATACGAACCGCTGATAGTCAGAGAGTATCCGCGAAAGAGAGGGTACTTTCAAATCATCAACGGCCATCATCGATTCGAGGCGCTGAAACAGCTCGGCTATGAAACATGCGACTGTGTGGTGTGGGACATCGACGATGACGAAGCGAACCTGCTGCTCGCAACGCTTAATCGTCTCTGCGGCCAGGACGTTCTCGAAAAGAAAGCCGCCCTGCTGGAAAAGCTCAATAGTAAACTCAGCATCGAGAGCATCGCAAAACTACTGCCGAATACAAAAACACAAATCCAAAGGCTGCTCGACCTGCACCGAAACAAGACCCGGATTCAGATTACCGAGCAGGACAAAAACAGCATAGTTTATCCGATGGTTTTCTTCCTCGACTCGAAACAGAAGCAGGCCGTCGAAAAAGCTCTGTCACTCGTATCCATCGACACATCAAGCAAGGCTAAGCGAAACGCACAGGCTATTACTCAAATTGCAGAAAGATTTATAGCGGAGGTCACGGATGGTAAAGAAAATCAAGTACGTGCAACTGGAACCCGCTGAGGTACTGCTGGACTTTCACACATCAAGAATGACAGCGGAGCAATTCGGATGTTACTGGCTGCTTATTATAAATCTATATTGTCACAATGGAAGGCTCGATCTCGATGTAAAAGAGCTTGGTATGTTGTGCAATTACGGTGAAAACTTCGAGAAGGTTTGGGAAAAAATCGAATCAAAGTTTCGAAAAAACAATGGCAAAATCAGACACAAAAGAGTCAGTAGAGAACTACGCCGAGTTAATAAGCTTTTGCAACATCAGCGTTCAGCAGGACTTATAGGTGCCAAAAAACGATGGCAAGCCTATAACGAGCCTAATGGCGACGCTATAGCCAAGGAAATTAAAGGAAACGAAAGTGGAGTAAAGGTAAGTAAAGAAAACCGAAACGAAGTAAAGAAAAACGAGGCCTGTTCGGGTCCGGTCAATTCGGTATTTTCTTCTGCTCTATCTTCGATTACGGCTCGGTCGCAGCCGGTTCAAGGCTCTCTGATGAGTCAGCAATTAAGATTCTACGATAAGCTCAAAGAAATAATCAGGCCCGCAAACGAATCCGACCTGACGTGCTTTCACAGGCTCAGCCAATGGCTCGTCAAAGAGATAACCTTCAAACGCTTCAACGAGCACATTTTTGGCCGGGTGCTTGATATTGCCCGCGAGTCTTCGACCGGCAGCAGAAATCCAGCAGCGGTATTCATGTCACGGCTCAAAAAAGAGCTGAACTACCAGCCGCAAGGCTGAAAATGAATCATGCACCTGAGGACATTAACCGCCATACTAAAAAATTTAGCAGTAAAAATGCTCATAGTCTTTTCGAGTAATCGAAAAGACTATGAGCATGCATTTGTTGTCAACAATAAATCATCAGATATCACTTCAGGGAGGTTTATCATGGACGATTCGAAAGTTTGTACTATTCCGCTTACTCAGGGGTACTTCGCGATTGTCGATGCCGACGACTACGAAAGGCTCAGTCAATACAAATGGCATGTCAAAGTCAGCTCCTACGGATGTTACGCATACCGCACAGAAAACAGAAAGAGAATAGCAATGCACCGTGAGATCCTAAATGCACCGCCCGGTATGCACTGCGATCATATCAATCACAACGGCCTTGATAATCGCAAAGCCAATCTGCGGCTGTGCACACCGCAGCAGAACTCATTCAATCAAAAACCAAGGTCCAACTGCACCAGCAGGTACAAAGGGGTTTGCTGGAACAGAAGTATGCGAAAATAGCGAGCTGATATTAAGCATAACGGCCGCACAACTTTCATCGGTTATTTTGAAAACGAACAGGATGCCGCCATTGCCTATGACGACCGGGCTGTTGAACTATTCGGCGAGTTCGCCTGGCTGAACCACCACCACCGCCCGGAAATACAGAAATGGCTGACCCAAACCCGCCTGTTCAAGCCAGACCCTTCTGAAATGGCTCTGGATGCCGATTGCTGCAAATACTAATCTCATACTAAAATATGAAAAATTAGTACTTGTTAACAACAATATCCCTGATATTGACTTAATAATCGCGTATTTCGCAAAAAAATCATAAAATTGCAAACCAGAATTTACTATATATATATTGTATTATCTTCAATATTTTACTATATCTATATAGTTAGATATGCCGATATACACTATGTATATATAGTAGCATTTTATGTTTTAAGCCTTAGAATCGGGTACTGATATGAATACCAAACAATTAAAACTCGCTCGGCAGCAACTGGATGCGACCTTAAAGCGGTTTAAGCCGATAGCTGAACTGGCTCCCCCGCCAAAAGGCTGGGTACGCGCTATACGAGATGCTTTGGGCATGACAGGAAAGCAGCTCGCCGGGCGTCTAAATGTGAATCAACAACGAATAGCGCGTATTGAGCAAGACGAAAAACTTGGGAAAGTAACAATTGAAACGCTCAGGAACGTAGCTGAAGCTATGGATTGTATATTTGTTTACGGTTTTGTACCAAGAAGCAGCCTTGAGCAGACGGCAAGAAACCGAGCCGCAGCAGTTGCAACCAAACGCATGGCTCGCAGCAATCAAACGATGATGCTCGAAAAACAGGAACTCAGCAAAGCAGAAAAAGAAAGAGCATTCAAATCTCTGGTCGAAGACATCACAAGTTCGATGCCTAAATCACTATGGGATGACCAATGATAGATTTAAACTATCCTCAAGGCGCTACACCGCTCGATAAAAATGAAATCAAAGAACTTCTGCTCACTCATATTACTACACGAGCCGAGCTTGACAGATGGGAGCAGGACAATATCAACGAAGCCCTAACGTGGTTCCATGACCACAAACCCGCAAACATCCTCGATGAATCTTTTATGAAGCTATTGCACAGAAAAATGTTCTGTAATGTGTGGAGATGGGCGGGCGAATTCAGACAAAGCGAAAAGAATCTTGGTGTTCCACCGTACATGATCGCCGTCGAACTGAAAAAACTGTGCGACGATGCTGAATACTGGATTGAAAACAAGACTTTTTCAGAAGATGAGATAGCTGTTCGTCTTCATCACAGACTGGTATCGATACACCTATTTGCAAATGGCAACGGCAGGCACGCCCGATTAACCGCTGACATTCTTTTGGTAAATGTTCTGGACAGGCCTGCTTTCACCTGGGGCAGCGCCAATCTGGCAAAGCCCGGCGATATCAGAAAACAATACATCGACTCCCTGCAAGCCGCCGACAAAGGTGATTATGACCCGCTGCTGGAATTCGCACGGTCCTAATCACCGCCACCGCCCGGAAAAAGAAATATCTCTTTTTCATTGAAGAAACAGCTCGATAATCAGGTATATTATTTTGGGTGCCGCAGAGAAAGCACGGAAACAGGAATTCGAAAAATTGGGCTATAACAGATGAAGCGAATTGCTAAATTACCAACTATGTTCGGCCTTTGGGCAGCATTCTTCGCCGTCTTCTGGATTGTTTCGGTTATTGCCGGTGGTGATGCTGTAAATGGCAAAATTGAGGATGGGCGATACTACCTGTGCAGCCACGGAAAATATACGCAGGTATCCCGCGCAGACTATGTGACCTCGGCCTCTGCTGTTATGATTATAGCAGCCGGGCCGGCGTTGCTGTTCTTCATACTCCTGTTGATGTCGCTGAGTACTATCAAAGAAGGCTTCTGGGCGGGATTGGCTGTAGCTGCAATCCTTTTGCTGTTCGGCGGTGCGTCCTTGTGGCTGGCAATCATTTCTCTGGGCTGTATTCTCCGTGCGCTCGCTGTTATATAATTGAGACTGTTGACTTGATAAGAATTTAAGGTTATAGATTTTGAATTGTCCTAAGAGATAAACCAGCTACAAACCTGAGGGATATAGCGATGGAAGAGAATAACAACCCCGAACAAGAGGAAAGTCAATTCCCGTTTCAGCAGCCACAGGAGCCTCATCAGCCTGCACAGCCCGTAGTGCCGCTGCCTACCACGCCGCATTACGTCCTGCCGCCCAAAAAATATAAGCTCAAAACGGTCCTGCTGTTCTGCGACCTCTTCGCAATCTTCATATACATCTACCTGCTGATTATCCTCAGCATAATCAGGGAAGTATCGGCAGGGACGTTTTCGTTTGTCTCCAACAGGATGTTCGCCTTCTACTGCGTCTTCGCGATTACCATCGGCCTTTTGGTCCTCGTACTCATATGCAAAACGACCAAAAGCGCCCGCACAAGGTTTCAGAGAGACAACGAGCTGCGACAGGACGAGAACATAAAGGTCTGGCTGACCGGATATGACTGGGGCTGGCCGATACTTTTCACCCCGACCGTTGTACTGATGGCTGTAGTAGGCATCGTCACAATGCCTCTAAATGTGATATTCGGTGATTCATCGGCCATGCTCACAATCCTGAACATCATCGGCGGTATTGTAATAGTCTTCGGGGCCCTCAACGCCGCGGTCGTCATCTTCAAGCTAAAGCCGGTGACGTTAGGCCTGATACTCGGCAGCTTCGTTATCGTCCTTCTGATACTCCTGCTTCACGGGCCCGGCACGTTCCTTGCCTTCTTCAAAAGCTTCAGGTACCTCGGCATCACCACCGAGCCGGTCGGCTATCTTCTTCTTGCCTATATCTGGTCGATATTCCTGCGGATAATATGGCTAAAGAGCCTGTTCTTCTACTGGGTCTTTTTACCGAACCGCCTGGAGCTCCAGCACGGCCTGAGTGAATCAAACGACTCTATCGACAGAGACGATTTGCGGCATCAGATAGACACCGACGATGTAATTCTCCGCTGGTGGAATGTGGGGATTATAACGTTTTACTTCCCGCAGTTAGACCGCCTGCCGATAACGAATGTGATGTTAGGCATTCGCAAAAAGGCCCTGTACGCCAACCGAATCGCTTCGGTAAAAACCATACAGGATTAGGAAAAGCTATTGAAAAACAAGGCATTCATCTTCGCTCTAAAATTGCTCTGCATACTTACTGTTGTAACTCCATGCATCGGGCTTTTTATGGGTATCGTTGGAGCAATGATGTCAAATGCATCTTCGTGGTCCGGCGGACACAATCAGCTTGGGCTGATCTTTATCAACCTTGGTAAATATCTCCTATGGTCTGCTCCTTTCGTATTGATGATTACTATAGGCACCTGGATATTTGCGAGATTCTATTCTGATACGGCCAAATATCATCTTCCCAAAATCGGAAAAGTTTTTTTATTAACTTTCATAGCTTGGCTTGCCGTGAGCATTTTCGCTCCGCAGATACATTCTCAGGGCGTTCTTGCATGTCACTTTAAACTCAAAAGACTCTATTCAGCCCTACAGCAATATGCACAGGCGGACGCAAACAATAGGTATCCAACTCCTGAAAAATGGTGCGATACCCTCATGGAAAAAGCAAATCTGAACGCAAATGCTTTCAGATGTCCCCGCGATGGTAAAGGTCCTTGCAGTTATGCAATCAATCCGGATGCACGATTCGATTCCGCTGGCGACGTTGTTCTTCTTTTTGAAACCGACCCGGGTTGGAATCAGCACGGGCGCCAGGAACTGTTAAGACTGAAAAATCATAAAGACATAATGGGAAAAGCTGTCAATATAGTCACAAACGACGGCATGACTTTGTGTATCCGTCCCGAAGAGTTTGCTGAACTGAAATGGCAGGATAAACCCATACAGGATTAGCCGAAATTGCAAAGCCTTGTCAGTCCTTTTTTCTCTTGAAATGTCAAGGTTACAGCCGCATTCGGCAGTCATTATCGGACGCCGGAAAAAGATAATCCCCTATTGCAGACCGTATGTATAAATAAATTCAGTCATGTCCCCCTGCTGTCGAAATACTTCTTCATGTAAACAAGGCTCCTAACAGAGGAATTCTGAAGCCGGAAAAAACTTTAATAACAATATATCACGGGACAAAAAAATGATTACAGCAAAAGATGTTATGAACCCCTGGGTCGTCACCACAACCAAAGACACGCCCATATCTGAAGCTATTGAACTTATGCTCGAACATAAGATTTCCGGATTACCCGTCGTCGATGATGAACAAAAGCTCCTTGGAATCATCACAGAAAAAGACATTCTGCCGCTCTACAATACATCCCGGCTGATTGAGGAAACGAAAGTACAGGACCTGATGACTGCACCGGTCGTCTCATTTAATCAGGACGAAACTCTCGATGATATCTGCGCATGCCTGATAGAAAACGATTTCAGGAGAGTCCCCGTAACTTCTGCGGGAGAAATCGTAGGGATAGTATCCAGGCCGGACATCACCAGAATCATCCTGAAGAAAATGATAAACAATTCACCTGTCGAAGTAAGTTAAACAAATCCATATCGCCTGCAGACACAAGGTCGATTCCACAAACACGCTACAATCAATCGCAGCGATATTAACACATTCTTATCTTCAAGCGGAGAAATCACTATGACCAGACCAACTCTTAACAAAAAACAGCTATCCGTAATCGATGAAATGTTCACTGGCGAAATGGATACAGAAGCCATCCTCACAAAGCACAATGTCGCCCGCAAGCTATACAACAAATGGCTCGGCGATGAGAACTTCAAGGCCGAGTTCACAAGGCGTATCGAATGGCTGAACCTGCACAGCCAGGCCATGATTGCACGATACGCATCACTGGCCGCTGCCAGGCTCGTCGCGCTTACCGACTCGGAAAACCAAGAAACCCGAAGAAAGGCCTGCCTCGATATTATCTCTCTGCCGAGAATTAACGCTCACAAACAAACAGCGACTGCCGAAAGCAACATCGAATCGATTGAAAGCCTGCATCCGGATACGGCATCGAGACTGCTCGAAGCCCTGGCACAGCAAAAAAACCAGCAAAATAAATAATAATAGAATCGCTTAAAAACTGATTATCACCCAAATTCCTGCTCTCCTGTTTTAAATATTATAAACTGTTAAAGAATTCAAACATGTCCCGATTGACAAACCTGCATGGTCAGTTATACTTGATGTTAACAAGGGTACACGCATATGGGTTAAATATAACCGGGTTGCCACTATGCGGGGGAGCTGTTTCAGTTCGACTCAACACCCTGCCCGAGGAGCAAAAAAGATTAACTCGCGTATCTTTTATCCGGACATGAAGTAAATGTTTATTGAAGAGGCCCAAAAGGAGGAGATAAAACAAAAAATTAAGGCGTGTGAATGCACAAAGAAAATAAAGTGCATCGACACGAACTTTCAGGATGTCGCACCGGTAAAAAGTGTAGCAGCCGGAGAACTGCTCGAATGCTACACCGACAGGGCGGCTGGGTGCAAATTTGCTTTGCCGTTCGGAGGTACATATTTCTGCCGCTGCCCCGTCAGGGCCTATCTGTTCAAACAATTTAACATCTGAGATTGTAGCTGCGCAGGTACATACCACAATCGTACCAAAAAAATATGTCCCCCATAGTATATCTATTGACAAGGCTGTGTACCGCAGGTATGTTACCACATCTATATACCGCTCCTTCAACCACTTTGGGAGAAAGTTTTATGAAAATCGCTATAGCTTCTGACCACGCCGGCTTTGCTTACAAGGAAATCATCAAAACCACGTTATCTGAACAAGGCCATGAGGTCGTTGACTTCGGGACCCGCTCTACCGAGCCGGCTGACTATCCTGATTTCATCCGACCGGCGGCACAGGCCGTTGCCGACGGAAAATGCGAACGTGGAATTGTTCTCGGTGGCTCAGGAAATGGCGAAGCTATGGTCGCAAACAAAATCCCCGGCATCCGATGCGCAATAGCATGGGACCTGCGCTCGGCAAGGCTTTCTCGACAGCACAACGACGCAAATATGCTTAGCCTTGGAGAACGTATGCTCAGCATTCACGAAGCAATAGAAATCGTAGAGCTGTGGCTAAAAACAGAATTCCAGGGCGGAAGACACATCACAAGAATCAAAAAAATCCACGCCTGATAAACATAATCCCTTTTTTAGTAAGCACTTATTTTAGAAGCAAGAATTGCCCACCTTCCGAATTGTTACCGACCAGCCGCAAGTGTCACCCAAAAACTCCTGACCAAACCTCTTGGAGCAGCACGATGTCCCCAAAGGCCAAAAAATATAAGGCCGCATTTACACAATTTTGGGTAAATTCATAAAATTCATCTAAAAAGACTTGACATCCTCCATATCTGCTTGCATTATCTCCACAGGTTCGGGATTCACCAAATGAGGACAAATTCGACGCCGCTGGCTCTACCGGAAGAAAATACGCACTTTCTGCAAACCAAAAGCGTTACACGGTGCGAAAAAACTCACCAAATGCCCAGGGGCAGCGTTCGTGTTGACCTGTTAGAGGCCAAAAAAATTTTATTGTTTTTGGAAAAGGAGGAACAGTGTATGAAAACAAAAGGTCAAATTCCACCCAGAAAACGCAAACTGACACTTCTTGTCTCGGGCCTCATTCTCGCATTTCTTATCGCAGGCCTGGCTCAGGCAAGAACACTATGGTTCAAAGTCCACAACCACTCGAAAAACAAGCTTGTCAAGTGGTCAATGGACTTCAGCCTGCCTGCCAAAAGAAGGCCCACACGCTACAGCGTCAGAAGGTGGAATGGAAAAAAATGGGTCGATGAATCATGGGACTGGAAGGGCAAATGCACCAGAATCAAAGCCGGCTCATTTCATGTCAATATCGAAAACAACAAGGCTGACGATGTGCCATACTGTACGAACTTGTTGTTCGACGTAAGATTCAATACGGATGATATTGGATATTCTGGAGCCAACCTCAAATATAAGCCCGACCCTTTTCCCAAAAACGCCGTTAAGAAAGCTATATGCCGAGACCCCGGAAATTTCACCGTCGAAATCGATAACGCCGTCTTCTACGGCGGCGAATCAGGCCAATACATCTCTGAACTCAACGTCAACGTCCCGGCTGAGACCTACGCTTACCTGTATCAAATTAACGTCGTCGACATCAACGGCCCACCGAATCCAATCGTCGAATTTCGTATTTCAGACGTCAACGACCCCTATAACTTCCCCGACGTAGAGGAGGGGCTTTTTGGCCCGCAAGTACTTGGCAACTCTCACGACGGACAAGTAACGTGGTTTTATGAGTCCGACCCCAACAATGACCCAAATACCGGTACGCAGGCTATCTCCGTAGCAGATTTCAACGGCCTCGGTGCACCCGGTGTTACTCCAATCTACTGGGGACCCCAAGGCGACGACTACGTGGCATACTTCACCGGCCTGTCCGAAGGACAAAAGTCAAATATACTCATCGCTTACTCGAAGATGGGACCTGCTATACAGGAACACGGACCCAACGCATCGGTCAGCGACTCAGTCGCCGCCATCGCCGACGGCATAGTCTGGATACCCGGCCCCTGGCCCGGTGACTGGGCAAAGGAAGATTTACTAGTGCCGGCAGACGTAAACATCGGCGACGATTTCGGATGCTCCGTCGCAGTCAGCGGCTATTACACCATTATCGGTGCTATGAATGATGATGACCAGTTTCCTACCGGCGGCTCTGCATATATATTCAAGAAGAACCTTGCCGAGGTCAACGACCCTGATTGGCCCCAGCAGCAGAAACTAACCCCCTCCGACCCCGATTATAACATCAACTTCGGCGAATCTGTTGACATACACGGCCAGTATGCAATCGTAGGCGCTCCTTATGCCGACGACGCGGGTAACAATCCGGTTGGCGCCGCTTATATGTTCCGCAATATCAACGAGAACTGGACACAAATACAAAAGCTCAATCCCATATCACCTAACCAGTACGACTACTTCGGATGCTCAGTTTCTATCTGCGGCAACATTGCTGTTGTAGGAGCCAGGGGCGATGACACTATGGCACAAGACGCGGGTACTGTCTATGTCTTTTCTGAAGACGAAGCAGACCCGAATAACTGGCTCTTTGTCCAAAAGTTATACGCCTCAGACGCAAATGCATTTGATGGATTCGGTTCATCGGTGGACATCTGCTGCTACACCATCATTGTCGGTGCACCGGGAGATGATGCAGACGGAGCCAACTCTGGCGCCGCCTATATCTTCGAAACCTCCGACCAGGGCAGCACCTGGAGCCAGACCTGCAAACTACCCATCCCCGCAGAATGCGACGCCGGCGACAACTTTGGAAGCGCAGTGGCCGTCTGCTCTACTCTGCGAGCCGACAGACATGCAATAGTCGGAGCCCAATACGCCGACGCCGTTGGAACCTCATCAGGCCAGGCTTTCATTTACGCTCCGAACGAAGTAGACCCCAATATATGGCAAAAGCAGGCCTCCTTGGTCGGCTCCGACCAGAAGGAATACGACTACTTCGGAAGCGCAGTGGACATTCACGGTGACCGCGCTATTGTCGGTGCATACCATCATTACATGGATGAAACCGGCGCCGCCTACGTATTCGAACATTACGACCCCAACTGGTCGCAAGTCGCCAGGCTGAGCCCCCAGGAAAATAGTAAGTTCGGCTACGCCGTGGCAATCAACAGAAACTACGCCGTCATCGGAGCACCAGGCCATCAACTCCAGGGGGCTGCATACATACACAGAAGAATCTCGTCCGTCGCGGACCTCGATGGTGACTACTTCGTCGATTTCTACGACTTGGCACTCCATGCCGCGCACTATCTCGATAAACTTGGCGATGCGAATTGGAGATGCCCCGCGGATATCTCAGAAAGAATCGACGATGTTGTTAATTTAGCTGACTTCGCGCCGCTGGCACAAGACTGGCTCGAAACCAGATTGTATCCGTAAAAGATTTTGACCGGCACTTAATTGCTGCATAAATAAAGGGCCTGAACCTCGACGTTCGGTTCAGGCCCTTTTCAAATCTTAAACACAATAAATTCTTATCTGCTGTCCCCAGCCTGCAAACAAACCGTCTGTTCCGGAGAAAATATAAAATGCAAAATCCAATTCATATCTATGAATCACTGCGCAAAAGTCGTCCGACTAACAAACACGACCTTAAAAACTATGTAAAGGTCTTTCTCGGCCTTGATATCCCCGACAAAAAAATCTGCCCCGAGCATAATTCTCCCCTGGATTATCTATGGCACAGCTTCAACTTAGACTTCGCTTATCAAGTATCGAGTAGCGAGCATCGAGTATCGAGCATCCAGAATGGCGACTGTATCGTCTGGGCAAACAGAGCCGGAGGAAAAACCGAACTGGCCGCGGTCGCAACGCTGCTCGATTGCCTCTTCAAACCTAATTGCCAAACAAGAATACTTGCAGGCTCCGGCGAACAGGCCGCTCGTATGTACGAATACTTCCTGAATTTCCTGAAAAACGGATTCGACAGGTTCCTAAACGAACCACCAAAAAAAGACAGATGTCACTTCACCAATAATTCCGACGTCGAAGTGCTCACTCAATCGGCGACAAGTATCCGAGGCCAGCATATACAAAAACTTCGATGTGACGAGGTAGAACTATTCGAAGAAGACGTCTTCAACGCCGCTAAATTTACCACGCAGAGTAAAGACGATATCATCGCTGCAATGGAGGTCATCAGCACTATGCACCGTCCCTACGGCCTGATGCAAAAACTCGTTGCCGATGCACAAAGACATGACGTCCCTATCTTCAAATGGTGCGTATGGGAGACAATCGAAAAATGCAAAGACCGCTCTTGTAGCCGATGTCCTTTATGGCAGGACTGCGGGGGCAAAGCGAAACAGGCAGTCGGCTATCTCAAAATCGATGACATTATAACACAGATGCGCCGCTCCAGCAGGGCCGGCTTCGAAGCAGAAATGCTCTGCCTGAGGCCCTCGCTCGAAAACGCCGTCTTCGCCGAGTTCGACTTGAGCTTACACGTAAAACCGATTGATTATGATCCGGCCCTGCCGTTATATCGCAGCCTCGACTTCGGATTCATCAATCCGTTCGTCTGTTTGTGGATTCAGGTCGATGACACAGGTACAGTCCGAGTCATAGACGAATATATCCGCACAAGGGCAACCATCGAAACGCACGCACAACAGATTATCGCCAGAACTCCTTGCCCCGAAGCCGGTGTCGCTGCGACCTTCTGCGACCCTGCCGGAGCCGGCGTAAACGACGTAACCGGAACCAGCGCAGTTCGTGAGCTCAGAGCGAGAAACATCAAGGTCCGTTACCGAAGAAGCTCAATCCTCGAAGGCATTGAGCTGATTCGCCGCAGCATTAGAACCGGCGACGGCCAATCGAAACTGGTTATCTCCCCTCGCTGTGCCAAACTCATCGAGGCCATGCGCTGCTACCACTATCCTGAATCGAGCGCACCTGACGAGCTGCCACTAAAAGACGGAATCTACGACCACCCCATCGACGCCCTACGCTACTTCTTCGTAAACCGCGAGCAAAGACATCCTGTATCAAGACGATACTGACCACCCCAAACGCATATCAGAAAAACTTAGACTGATGCACCAATGCCTTTAAGGGCCAACATCCGTACATTACCCTTAAAATCAAACTGTACAACAGGCTGTAACGGCGAAAGGTAAGCCTGTACAATCCTCTCGTGTTCCGGAATCTCCCAGTTGTTGACTTCTCTTATATATCGATTAGTTAATATTGTCGTGACCTTGCCCGATTCGCCGCACCGGCGAAAATCAAACCGGAAATAATCGACGGGTATCTCCAACAGATTCCATCTATAGTAATAAATCTTCTCGGTGTCATGCAAAACAACGAAAGGTATTTTCCTTTGCATCGCCATGTTCGCAACCCGGCATCGGGTTTCAGCCAAACCATCGCTGAACACAAGGTCAAACTTGATGCCTTCATTATCAAAGTGGTCAAATACAACCTCAGGATCGGCTTCATAACGATGATACCAATTCGGTGAATTGATGCTCTCGGCTGTTTTTGTGTACCATTCCATGCTCTCTTGTTCTATGCTGGCGACAAACTCGCAATGGTCCGTGAAGAATTTCGTACTGTAAAGACCCATACCAAACTCAAGAATAGAGTTTACGGGCGCGCTTGCGAATATCTTTTCAAAAACACGAATATGGCTGCCATAACCGTCGAATGACATCTCATTGCCTCCATAATAACATCGTGTCTGACACGACAGTCTTACTAAAAAATGTATCGGTCCGAAAGCACGATTGTCATCACGAGAAGTTACTGAAAAACGCGGATAAAAAAAAGGCTCACCTGGGGATAGGTGAGCCTTAATAGAGCTCATCTGCGAGCCCGTACTTACCGCAGAAGAGTAAGTGCCATCTGAGGTACAGCATTGGCCTGGGCCAGCATCGCAGTACCAGCCTGAGCCAGAACCTGGTTCCTGGTCAAGTTCGCAATCTCGGTAGCAACATCAACGTCACTAACACGTGATTCCGCCGCCATCAGGTTCTCCTTCTGAATGTTCAACACCGATACCGTGCTCTCGAGACGGTTCATCATGTAACCGAATCTCGCACGAGCCGTGTCCTTGACGCCGATGGCAGAATCCAGTCTGCCCAAAGCATTCCTTGCGCTTGAGGCGCCGGCAATCGTCATTCCGGTCGTGTTCAAAGCATGCGAAGCACTGGTCAGATTCGCTGTGGTGACCGAGATGTTGTCGCTGAACTCACCGAAGTGAATCGACACTGATTTACCGGCACTGTTGAGCATCTGGATGTCGTTGAACGTGGTCGCGCCGGCGATACGGTCGATTTCCGTACGCATCTCATTGAACTCGTTCTGCATAATAGTTCTCTGAGCTGTGCTGTAGGAACCGGTCGCTGCCTGCTCGGCCAGCTGTTTCATACGAACCAGTGCGTCATCAATGACCGCCATCGCTCCTTCCATGGTCTGCAACATACTAATGCCGTCTTGGGCATTACGAGCACCCTGCTCCAACACGGCTATGTCGGCACGCATCAATTCGCGTACCGCCAGGCCGGCAGCATCGTCCTTGGCGCTGTTGATACGAAGACCTGAGCTCAAGCGCTCGACGCTCTTTGCCAAGCTGTCGTAGCTGGTGCTCAGATGCCTCGCGGCGTTTAACGCCATAATGTTGTTCTTGACTGCTAACATTTCTCTGACTCCTAAATAAAGAAACTCGTTTCTTTCTATCCTTAGAACCAATAAACTTAAGACTTATCCATCAGCCCCACTCCAACAACAAAGAGCCTTTACCGCACCTCAGATGGCTATATCGGTTTTTAAAAAAAGCACTTAACCTGTTTTACTGACGATACAAATCAACCCTGAAACGACCGATAAAAGTACTCGGATGCCATAGATGTCCCTAAAAAACACCATGCCGGAAATCCGTAAAAAGAAGGCAAAAGATGGTGACACTCCGGTAGTCCGAAAATCCGCACTGCACAGACGTGCTCGAATCACGAAGTGGTTATGATTCAGGTATGCCGAAAACTGCTCAAATTACTGCGCAAAAAAAATAGCCAGGCAAAAAAGCCTGGCTTTTTCCAGATGCCGCTTGGGGGGCGAAGTCTATACTTATCCCGAAATACCCTTTAAAGCAAAGAAGGGTTTTACTGCGTTAGAATCTTTAGCCGGTTATTACCCTCCATCCCTGGTTCAGCTCTTCCATAAGTTTTATAACGTCACGAACCATGTTCGGGTCCTGCTTGATGTTGGCCTGAGTCAGACGGTCGCTCATGAAGGTATAAAGCTTGCGAAGATTGGCTGCGATTTCACCACCCCGTTCCATATCCAGTATTGCGTTAAGCTCGGTTATTATATCCGCAGCCCGGTTGATGTACTGGCCCTTCGCTTCCTGATTACCGGACTCCAGCTCTTTTATTGCCAGCTTCAGAAACTTTATCGCACCATCGTACAACAACACAATCAGACGCCCCTTGTTCTGCGTCGAGACTGAGTTATCTTTATAAGCCGCTAATTGACTCATTATCGAACTCCGTCAAATCTCCAGTCACTAATTACGCTTGTTTCTACATCAGTGAAATCCGCTGTCTATAGTGTATCGGCGATTAAATTACTGTAACAGTGTCAAGGCCATCTGCGGCATAGTATTGGCCTGCGCCAGCATCGCGATACCCGCCTGTGCCAGCACCTGGTTTCGCGTCATTTCCGCCATCTCGGTCGCAACATCGACGTCGCTGACACGCGATTCCGCCGCCATCAGGTTCTCCCTTTGGATATTGAGCACCGAAATAGTGCCTTCCAGACGGTTCATCTTATATCCGAACCTTGCACGGGCCGTGTCCTTGATACTGATGGCGCTGTCCAGGGTAGCAAGTGCCGCCCGCGCGCTTAACATCGATGAAATACTCACAAGGGCTGATGTTATACCCAACCCGCTTCGCGTCATATCCATTCCCGGCACGTTAATGTAATCGGTGCTGCCGCCAAAGTGAATCGATATCGACTGCGACGCGCTGTTGAGCAGCCTGATATTGTTGAACGAAGTCGCCCCCGCAATACGCTCAATCTCCTCTGACATCTCAGTGAATTCGTTCTGCATCAGCGACCGCTGCGCGTCACTATACGAACCGGTCGCCGCCTGTTCAGCCAATTGCTTCATACGAACCAGAGATATGTCAATAACCGCCATCGCTCCTTCCATCGTCTGAAGCATACTGATTCCGTCCTGGGCATTACGCGCACCCTGCTCGAGCACAGCAATATCGGCACGCATCAGTTCGCGAACCGCCAGACCTGCTGCGTCATCCTTGGCGCTGTTAATGCGAAGGCCCGACGAGAGCCTTTCGACGCTTTTCCCCAGGCTGTCGTAGCTCATACCCAGGTGACGAGCCGCGTTCGACGCCATCACGTTGTTTTTAATTGCCAACATCTTTGATACTCCTTAATCCCAAACCGGCGAATCCCTTCTACCTGTCCCTGCTGTAACACTGACCAACAGGCAAACAGGATATCTTTATACAAACCTTATCGCCGAACCTCTAAAATCCTTAAGTCATAACTTAGGCTTCGTTGCCAAATTTCAAAAAGACCTATAATATCGCATCTTAACAATCGAAATCGACCGGAAACACAACCGTTGTGTTAAAGAAATCCACGCCGTCTTACCGATTTAAAATCCAGAAGCTCAATAACCGGATAATTGTTGAAATACCTGAAAGGAATTGGAAATCAGCTAACCAAGCAGATACGGAGCCCAAGGCATTACAATATGCCTTGATGCCGTTTTTTGGCCTAAAAAATGCCTTTTTTTGTGCCCGCTCCATCTCGCAGACCCCCAGCGTGCCCATAAAAAGACCATTATTAGCTAATTTAACAAACTTTTTAAAAAAAACTTGCATAAAATTTATTTTTTGAGTAATATAGAGAACATAAGTATAACTAGTTACTATCTAAATGCAGTCTGATAACTCGTCCAAAAGGATGTTTATGTGAGGTTTGGGGGAGTATCGGACTATTTAGAAATATACACGTAGAATTATTTAAAAGCATCGGCTTTATTAAGGACAAAAGAACCATGAAAAGGCAAAAGGCATTTACCCTAATAGAGTTGCTGGTAGTGATAGCTATTATTGCGTTACTGCTTGCGATACTGATACCAAGTCTCAACAAGGCCAGGGAACTGGCCAACCGGATAGTCTGCGGCAGCCGCCTAAAGACCCTCACCCAGGGAAGCGCTGAATACGCAACTGCCCAGGGCGGCTGGTTCGTGCCCGCCGGTTACTCACCTTTTGTGGACCCGGACGGCGACGCTGACCCTACAAAAAATTCCTGTCAATGGATACGGAACGTGACCTACAGAAAGTATATCGACATAGACAACTACAGAACTATTGTGCAGAAGGGGAACCTTATGATGGCGCCTAAGGAATTCCAATGTCCAAGTGATAAGGTAAGCAAGGACCCCTATAACAAATCCGACGTTTACGAAGTTTTGGTAAGTTATGCTTATAACGTCACGGACTGGGACCCCTGGGGCACAGGCGAGGGCGAAGGCTGGATAAATCGAATTGTAGGACACAGGGTTGATTCCATAAATCAACCTGCCGAGAAACTCAACTTTATCGACGGTATCGACTGGTGGACCGACTGGGAGGCAGCCAATTTCAAGAATGGATGGG